>OHWC01000022.1_pt1 | contig 108335 bp, 91 predicted proteins | sample 1579541 | NCBI WGS metagenome assembly OHWC01 (sample SAMEA3882551, study PRJEB24775) | human gut metagenome | biome: human-associated habitat; feature: intestine environment; material: feces | place: Netherlands | collected 2009/2010
CCCACCAAAATACCGTTAATACCTGCTTCATCCATTAATTTTGCGGTGGAATAATCATATGCGGTGAGCATCGTTAATTTCTCACCTTTTTCTTTTGCTGCCTGAAATGTACTTACTGTGTTTTTCATGTTTCGTCCTTTCCGGATATCCGCTGCTCTTCAGTCGGATTCCTATCACTTAACTCAAAAAGCTGTCGCATGGCGGTATCATCTCGTCCTTTATATTTTTGTTCTGCGATCTTAACTAATACTTTGCCAAGCACTCGGTACACTTCCCCCGCCTCGCTGTCTGCCAAGGCGTCTAAGTGTTTATGAACCGTTTCTGTATCACCACGATCTACCGGTCCTGTCAGAGCCGCTACCGGTCCCTTGTCCAACATATTGGACACATTACCCATAACAAGCGGACGAAGCAATCCAACGCTGTCCTCTCGTGCAAAACCACACTGTTCCAACAGATCCAACACAGTTTGAAACAACGCGATCATATCATTGCTCACCATCGCCGCCGCCGCATGATATTTTACCTTGTTCTCTGCCTGCAGATAAAGCACGGTATGTCCTAATTCACGAAACATCTGTGCCAGTGGTTCATATGCTGCCGGCATTCCCTCTGCCACCAAATAAGCAGTTGAAAAATTTTGATAGGAAGTAAATCGATCGCTGAACGCGTACATCGGATGAATCGAACAACCAACAGCTCCGGTCTGCTCGATTCCAGAAAATACATTAGATGACAAAGAGCCACTACAGTGGCACAAAATTTTACCTGTTAAATCGTATCCTGCAATGCAATCCCATACTTCACTGATCACGCCATCCGGCGTCGTGATCATCAGGGTGTCGCTCGCTTCTACAATATCCTGCAATGATTTATAAACCGTTGTATCGGTAAATTCTGCTGCTTGCACAGCACTCTGCGTAGTTTTACTATAGAAGCCCGACACTTCTACACCGGCGTCACCGAGGTATTTTCCCATCGTTACGCCTACACGGCCTGCTCCAATAATACCAATTCGCATATCATCAAACCTTTCTATGCTCTACGCACTTGTCTCTGATGCAGTTTCTCTCGAATACCGCTCATTCCTTGTGCCATTGTAATTGCCATAAAGATCACTTAACATCTTTCCTCATTATACAACCGCACAATCAGACAAATAATAGCACAGTCTCTTTTTTTTGTAAAGAAGTTAACTGCCTCCGGTATGTTTTGCTCTGCATCCCTCTACGTTACGAGCATTTTCCTATACCATTAAAAAAAGTAAGAAGCAGGGCTTACGCCCTGCCTCTTACATTACGCAATAATGCTTTAAGTACATGTAAAACCAGCCTCATAGAAGAGACCAATTCCTTTTTCTACAATTACGAAACAGTTCTAAAACAGTTCCGTTGGCCTGTATTATAGAAAAGTATCTGCACAGAAAGGAGCAAAATTATTTCTGAGGACCTGCAGCAACAAGTGCCTTACCAGCCTCATTACCCTCGTACTTGGCGAAGTTCTTCACGAATCTGTCTGCAAGATCCTGAGCCTTAGCTTCCCAATCAGCAACATCTGTATATGTGTCACGAGGATCTAAGATTCCGCTGTCAACACCCGGAAGCTCTGTAGGAACTTCGAAGTTGAAGTGTGGAATTGTCTTTGTTGGAGCCTTGTTGATGTCTCCGCTAAGGATTGCATCAATGATTCCACGAGTATCCTTGATAGAGATACGCTTACCAGTACCATTCCATCCTGTATTAACAAGATATGCCTTAGCACCGCTCTTCTCCATCTTCTTAACCAGCTCTTCTGCGTACTTGGTCGGATGCAGCTCAAGGAATGCCTGTCCGAAGCAAGCGGAGAAGGTTGGAGTCGGCTCAGTGATACCACGCTCGGTACCTGCTAACTTAGCTGTGAAACCAGACAGGAAGTAGTACTTAGTCTGCTCTGGAGTCAGAATAGATACTGGCGGCAGTACGCCGAAAGCATCTGCAGACAGGAAGATTACGTTCTTTGCAGCCGGAGCAGCAGAGATCGGACGAACGATCTTCTCGATGTGCTCGATCGGATAAGATACACGAGTATTCTCGGTTACGCTCTTATCTGTGAAATCGATCTTGCCATTCTCATCAACAGTAACGTTCTCAAGAAGAGCGTTTCTCTTGATTGCATTGTAGATATCCGGCTCAGAATCCTTATCAAGGTTGATAACCTTTGCATAGCATCCACCCTCGAAGTTGAATACGCCGTTGTCATCCCAGCCGTGCTCGTCATCACCAATCAGAAGACGCTTCGGGTCAGTAGACAGAGTGGTCTTACCTGTTCCAGACAGACCAAAGAAGATAGCGGTGTTCTCACCGTTCATATCGGTGTTAGCGGAGCAGTGCATGGAAGCCATACCCTTTAATGGAAGGAAGTAGTTCATCATAGAGAACATACCCTTCTTCATCTCGCCGCCGTACCAAGTATTGATGATAACCTGCTCATGGCTGGTGATGTTGAATACTACTGCAGTCTCAGAGTTAAGACCTAATTCCTTGTAGTTCTCAACCTTAGCCTTAGATGCGTTGTAAACAACGAAATCTGGCTTGAAGTTCTCCAGCTCCTCAGCTGTTGGGCGGATAAACATGTTCGTTACAAAATGAGCCTGCCAAGCAACCTCTACGATGAAACGAACTGCCATTCTGGTGTCCTTGTTTGCACCACAGAATGCATCTACAACATACAGCTTCTTGTTAGAAAGTTCTTCCTGAGCGATCTTCTTTACTGCTGCCCATGCTTCTTCGCTTGCCGGATGATTATCGTTCTTATACTCGTCAGAGGTCCACCATACTGTGTCCTTAGAGTTCTCATCCATAACGATGAACTTATCCTTAGGAGAACGTCCGGTGTAGATACCAGTCATGACATTAACAGCACCCAGCTCGGTAACCTGTCCCTTCTCATAGCCTTCCAGTTCCGGCTTTGTCTCCTCTGCAAACAGATCTTCATAAGAAGGATTGTATACAACTTCTGTAGTTCCAGTAATACCATACTGGCTTAAATCCACTTTTGCCATTTTACATTAACCTCTCTTTTCTTAAATATCTGTATATAATTGGTGGCTTTGAGGCAAACCAAAAAGCATCCCAATCTATCTATATTATTCCAGAATTTTCACTAAAAGTCAATTGCTTTTTTTACCAATTGGGCACATCTTTTTGCCAGTTTTTAGGCTTTTTTGTTAAAAAATTAACATTGTGTTTAAACGCCATATACAAGCTGTCCAAGCCAGATGATAAATGGGATTGTTGCAGCAAATAAAATCGTAGATAGAAGCGTTGCCCTCGCACAAAGAGCTGGTTCCATATCATGCTGAATCGCATATACGCTTGTCAGATTTGCTACCGGACACGCCACATAAATCAACACTGCCATTCTTAAATTCGGATCTAACGGAAGAAGTGCCATCACTACTAACATTATAAGCGGGCAAATCAAATTTCTGATTAATGAGATCACATACGCTCTTTTTTCTGTCACAATCTGAATAAGATTTCCATCCGCAAGCATAACGCCGACGATGATCAGCGCCATAGGTGTTGTGATTCCTCCGATATTGGAGCAAACTGTCTGAAGCGGTCTTGGAAAATGCACATGAAAAATCAACATCAAAATGAGTGCAAGTGTACTTATATTAAGCGGTGTTAAGAAAATCTTTGGATGAAATTTCTGTCTTGTAAAAAGAGAAATCTGAAGTGTGAAAAATAACAAATTAAATGCAATAATTCCTGCTGCACCGTAAAGTGTTCCCCAATCTCCCATTAACGCAATACATAGAGGCATTCCAATAAAGGTGCAATTAGGATATGTGCAAAGTCCCGTGTAGGCTGCACGCTTTTTTTCCGGCACCTGTTTTATTTTTGCATATAGCATACACCCAGCTGATGTAAGTGCCATACAGGAAAAAAGAAGCGCCACAGCAATGGCAACATTTACTATATCTTGTCCACTTGCCTCCATGCTGCTTGCTGACAGCACTGTAAACGGAAGAATGAGTGATGAAACAAGTTTTGAAAGATAGCGCTGCTGCTCTTTTGTGATCAGATTTTTCTTTCCAGCCACGTAGCCGACGATTACATAGCCAAAGATTATAAGAATCTGCTCAAACACAATTTGCATTGACATAAAATAGTCCCCCTTGTTTTTTTACAAATCCATTATACCGAAAGGATTCCCACAGCGCAATAAAAAACTCCCACCATTCCTTTCGGATGATGAGAGTCTTTTTTTCTATCAATCAATTTTAAAAAATCTTTTGCAGGCAATTATGCTGCATGTGTTCCGTTTGACGTGCCTGATGTCTTTGCGCACTCTGCTTCAAATTCACGTAGCTTTCTTGCTGCCTGTGGTGTAAGTGTCGTTGGTACCTGGATCTCGACAACCGCATACTGATCGCCGAAGACTTTGGAATCCTTCATTGATACAATACCTTTGCCTCTTAAACGGATCTTGCTGCCTGACTGAGTACCTGGTTTTATCTTGCAGATAACATCACCATGAATAGTCTGAATGCGAGCCTCACCGCCAAATACAGCTGTTGTAAATGGAATCTGCACTGTCGTGTATACATCCATTCCTTCACGACGAAATCCTAGCTTATCCTGCACAGTTACTTTAAGTAACAGATCGCCTGTACGGCCGTTTCTTCCGACATTGCCTTTTCCTTTAAGACGAATTGTCTTTCCTGTATCTATACCTGCTGGAATCTTAATTTCAAGTGTCTGAACCTTTCCATCAGAACCCTGCAGACGAACTCTCTTATTTGCACCAAAGGCTGCTTCATCAAAGCTAACCGTAACTTCTGCTTTGACATCAAGGGAATTTGCTTCGTCTGCACCAGTTCCAAAGCCTGAACCATAATCAGATCCAAAGTCTGAATAACTACTGTAGCCATCTGCGCCCTGACCAAAACCAGAACCAAAGCCACTAGACGAATAGCTTCTCCTGCCTGAACTTCCAGTACCGCCAAAACCACCCTTAAAATGACCGCCGCCGAACAAATTTTTTAATATATCATCCATGTCGGCTTCATTTCCATTAAAATGATACTCCTGATAACCGCCGTTTTGGCCGGCATTCTTAAATCCGCCAAAACCACCAAAGCCGCCTGCTCCACCGGAATAGCTACCTGAGTAACCATTTGCGCCCTGACCAAAGCCTTCCTCAAATGCAGCATGGCCATACTGGTCATAAAGCTTACGCTTCTTCTCGTCACCGAGTACATCGTAAGCCTCATTTACCTCTTTAAAATGCTCTGCCGCTGATGCATCTCCTACATTACTGTCTGGATGATACTTCTTGGCTAATTTTCTATATGCTTTCTTTATTGCAGATGCGTCTGCACTGCGGCTGACACCTAATACTTCATAGTAATCTCTTTTCATCACAGTTCTCACTCCTTTTTTATGAAACGCTCCAAATAAAGAGCTTCGTGCTTAACTGTTTCCAAATGGCAGAACGATATTACCGTTCTGCTCTACATGTACTATAACACTTATTATTCTATCTGTCAATAAAATTCATAACTTATTTTGTGAAAGTTTTGCTATACCTACAGTTCACGCATCTATATTACGAAAGCCCTTCGGTGTAAATATTGGCTTATCAGTGAACTATAATATCACTTTTTCCCCCGCGATAATTCCATACATCTCTGGTCTTCTGTCGCGGAATAGTCCCCACTCGAGGCGCTTTTGTGCTAGCTCTGCCAAATCAAATTCGCTGTAAAGAATTTCTTCCTGATCGCGTGATGCTTCGCTTATAAGCTCTCCTGTTTCGTCTGCGATGAATGATGAACCATAAAAATTTAATGCAGATGTCTGGCCACCATTTCCTTCGCATGGCTCTACTGTTTCTGTTCCAATTCGGTTTGCTGCTATGACTGGCATCAGATTTGCTGCCGCATGACCCTGCATGACACGTCTCCAGTGCGGCATGCTGTCGCACTCTAGGATTGGCTCGGAGCCGATGGCTGTCGGGTAGAGCAAAATTTCTGCACCTAAAAGTGCCATGCTGCGTGCTGTCTCTGGAAACCACTGATCCCAGCAGATGCCAATTCCGATTGTTCCATAGCGTGTTTTAAATGCCTTGAAGCCTGTATCGCCCGGTGTGAAATAAAATTTTTCCTGATAATAATGATCATCCGGGATGTGCGTTTTTCGATATACGCCAAGCAGTGTTCCGTCTGCGTCTATACATGCTACGGAATTATACAGATTGTTGACATCCTTCTCATAAAAACTGATTGGAAGAACAACCTGAAGCTCTTTTGCAAGGCGCTTGCCCATCTGAACTGCCTTATTTTCTTCTACTGTCTTAGCATACTGATAGAAATCGTAGCGGCGCTGCTGACAGAAATATTCGCGTTCAAACAGCTCTGGCAAAAGAATGACATTGGCGCCGTTTGCTGCGGCTTCTCTGACCATTTCTTCTGCATGCGAAAGACTCTCTTTGGGATTTGTGCTGCATTTCATCTGAATTGCTGCTGCTTTTATTTTACTCATGAATTTTCCTCTCTTCTCCACAAATATCGCGTACAGCGTCCGATTTCGCTATAAGGATATCATGCGCTGCTATTTCGTTTCAATCATCTTGGAATCTGCTGTGTTATGCAGTGAATATTTCCGCCTCCTGTCAAAATATCTCTCGCAAAAACAGGTATTACCTTTCGGTCTGGATTCCACTGCTGCATAAGCTGCACAGCTCGCTCATCGCTTTCCTTATTTTCACCGCCAAACACTGGCAAAATGATCGCATCATTTGAAAAATAAAAATTGACATAGGATGCTGCAAGACGCTCTCCAACTTCTCGCATATCCTCGCCTTCCTCAAATGTATAGCCGTCAAGATCCTCTTTTGTGATGCATATCGGATGATCTGGAATTGGAAGCTTATGAATAACAAGCTTGCGGCCTTTTGCATCTCGCACGTTTTCAAGATACGATAAGCTTTGATGTGACAGCTCATACTGAGGATCATCTTTATTATCTGTCCACGCAAGCACTACCTCACCTGGGCGAAGAAATGCACACACATTGTCTACATGCTCATTTGTCTCATCCTGATAAATTCCTCGCGGAAGCCATAATACCTTCTTGATTCCAAGAAAACGTGACAGCTGTTCTTCAATCTGTTCTCTCGAAAGATTTGGATTTCGTCCGGCACTTAACAGACAGCTTTCTGTCGTTAAAAGTGTACCCTCTCCATCGCTGTGAATGGAACCACCTTCTAATACAAATGGCGCAGCATCGTACCAGTCAAAGCCAAACTGATCTGCAAATGCACTGGCAAATGCATTGTCTTTTTCCCAGGAAGCATACAAACCATCGACATTTCCGCCCCACGCATTAAATTCCCAATTTATGGCTCGAATAACAGAATCACTAGCAGAACTTGAACTTTGATCTGAACCTTCTTGATTTGAATTTGCAGTATTGTGTTTATTTGATTTAACAAAAGTAGGTGCCACATCTCTTGCCCATGCATCATCGGTATCTGCAAAGAAAAGCTCAATATTGTCCTGCTGCATTATGTCCGCGTTTTTATTTTCTCCAAACAGCTTTTCTTGTGCAATTGGAAGTGTTTTTTTCGTGACCGCAACGTAGACCTTCTCGCTCTGTGCTATGGCTTTGATCACTGCTGCAAATGCATTCCCTGCCGCTTTGGCCTCATATCCCCACGAACCTGGGCGCTTTGGCCATATTAGAATGCAGCCCTGATGCGGCTCAAACTCGCCGGGCATGTAAAAGCCGTCCTCACTCGGAATTTGCTTTATCAATTTCATATAAATTTCTGATTCCTTCCTCTTTCTTAGATGAATTCTATACGCGTCAATGTTTGACGAAACCATTACACCGATGTCGTTTCGTAACACCACTAAGAAAGTCTATTTTTGAAATCTTCATATCCAAAGCGCTTTACTGTCTCGATGGCTCCATCTTCATGAAGCAAGCAAATATCTGGCAGACCAATTCCATTAAATGTATTGTTTTTTACCATGGAATAAATTGCCATATCTTCAAATACAAGACGGTCTCCCACATGAATTTCATGGTCAAAGCTATAATCACCAATCACATCTCCAGCCAGACATGTCATGGATGAGAGGCGATATGTATAAGGCTTCTTACCAGCTTCATCGCCGCCTTTAAGCGGTGGGCGGTACGGCATCTCTAATACATCCGGCATATGACATGCTGCAGATGCATCCAATATCAGAATAGAAAGGTCATTGTCCACAATATCCTGAACCTCTGTTATCAGATAACCCGCGTTTAATGCAATTGCTTCACCAGGCTCCAGATATACTTCCAGATGATAGGTATCCTTTATTCGCTTTATAAGGCGAATCAGACGTTCAATATCATAGCCTGGTCTTGTGATATGATGACCGCCTCCGAGATTAAGCCATTTGATCTTCTTTAAATATGGTTCAAAAGACTTTTCAAAAGCGTTGAAGGTTGCCTCCAAATCATCAGAATCCTGCTCACAGAGTGTATGCACATGGAGTCCTTCTATTTCTTTTGGAAGTGTTTCTGGAAATTTTGCGCGCACTACACCAAGACGTGAACCTGGTGCACACGGATCATATATTGCATGACCCTCCTGTGTGGAAAACTCTGGATTGACACGCATTCCGATACTTACACGATTCCCGTTTTCTCTCTGACTGTTATTATATTCAGAAATGATTTCTTTGTGCTTTTCAAACTGCGCAAATGAATTGAAAATGATATGATCACAGATCGTTACAAGCTCCTTCATATCCTCTGTCTTGTAAGCTGGTGCAAAGACATGGTTTTCTTTTTTCATCTCTTCATATCCAAGCCTTGCCTCATAAAGACCGCTGGCGGTCGTACCACTTAAGTACGACCCGATCAGCGGATATACGCGAAACATTGAAAAAGCTTTCTGTGCCAAAAGGATATGACAGCCCGTCTCTTCTTCGACACGATGCAGACATTCCAGATTTTCTCTTAGCTTTTTTTCATCAACCACATAGGCTGGTGTTTTGATTGTTTCCCACATAGCTTCATTACTCCACGATCTGCGGATTTTCATCTACTACCCACGGCAGACCATAGCGGTTTAACATATCCATGTATGGATCTGGATCAAACTCTTCCACATTGAATACACCCGGCTTTTTCCATATCTTATCCATGACAAGCGCTGTTCCAATCATTGCCGGAACACCTGTTGTATAAGAGATTGCCTGGGAACCTACCTCGCGGTAGCACTCCTGATGATCACATACATTGTAGATATAGATGGTCTTCTTCTTTCCGTCCTTAGTTCCTGTATAAATACAGCCAATATTTGTCTTTCCTACTGTTCTTGGTCCTAAGGAAGCCGGATCTGGCAGCAATGCCTTTAAGAACTGAATCGGAACGATCTCTTTTCCTTCAAAGTTAATAGGTGATGTGGAAAGCATACCAACATTTTCAAGGCACTTCATATGAGTCAGATAACTCTGACCAAATGTCATAAAGAAGCGAATGCGCTTTACGCCTGGAATATTCTTTGCAAGAGATTCGATTTCCTCATGATGAAGCAGATACATATCCTTCTCACCAACCTGTGGGAAATCATATACACGCTTGATCTCCATCGGCTTTGTCTCTACCCAGTGACCATTCTCCCAGTAGGAGCCATTTGCAGAAACCTCTCTTAAGTTGATTTCCGGATTGAAGTTTGTTGCAAAAGGATAGCCATGATCGCCACCGTTGCAGTCTAAAATATCAATTGTCTCGATCTCATCAAAATAGTGCTTTAATGCATATGCACTGAAAACACTTGTTACGCCTGGGTCAAAGCCAGTTCCAAGAAGTGCAGTCAGACCTGCCTTTTCAAAACGCTCCTTATATGCCCACTGCCATGAATAATCAAAGTAAGCAGTGAAGCCTTCATCCTTGCAGCGCTTTTCATAAATAGCTCTCCACTCTGGATCATCTGTATCCTCTGGCTCATAGTTTGCAGTATCAATATAGTCAACACCACATGCAAGACATGCATCCATAATGGTCAAATCCTGATAAGGAAGTGCAACATTCAAAACAGCCTGTGGCTTATAGGAATTGATTAATGCCTTTAACTCTTCTACGTTGTCTGCATCTACCTGTGCTGTTGTGATTACAGTCTTTGTGGTACCCTCAAGCTTTTCCTTTAATGCATCACACTTTGATTTTGTACGGCTTGCAATGCAGATCTCTGTAAAGGTGTCGCTGTTCTGGCAGCACTTATGAATTGCTACACTTGCTACTCCACCACATCCAATAATTAAAAGTCTTCCCATCGTTTTGTCCTCCTGTTTTGTATTAGTTTTCCTCTTCTTCCAGCATATCCTCAACATATCGAGGAAGCATAAATGCACCCTTGTGCAGATTCGTGGTGTAATACCACGTTTTTATATTGCGCTCCTTCCAGCGTTCCACATTTAAATCTGTCAACGGATGATATTTTTTTGACGTAAATCCAAACAGCCAATAACCTGATGCACATGTTGGAATATGTGCCTGATATACTCTGCTTATTGGAAAGCTGTGGCTTGCTTTTCGGTGCATGGCGCGGCATGTATCCTCATCTTCATCATAGAATGGACTTCCATGCTGATAAACCATGATGCCATCCTCTTTTAAAGCGCGATAGCAATTTCCATAAAATTCCTTCGTAAACAATCCTGCCGTATGACCTAACGGATCAATTGCATCATTTATAATCAGATCATATTGATCATTCTTTGAACGAAGAAAACGAAGACCATCTGCGTAAAAGACGCGCACACGCGGATCATCCAGACCTCTTGCATTGTCTGGGAAAAACTTCTTGCAGACCTCTACAAATACCTCATCTGGCTCAACAACATCAATCTCTTCAATCTCTTTATAATAAGAAAGCTCTCTTGCTACGCCTCCATCTCCGCCTCCAATTACAAGCACATGGCGCACATTTGGATGAACTGCCATAGGCACATGAACGATCATCTCGTCATATACAAACTCATCCTTCTCGGAAAATACAATGCTTCCATCGGAGCTGATAAATCGTCCAAATTCCTTTGAATCAAACACGTCTATTCGCTGGAAATCGGTCTGCTCGCCGAACAGCTGCTTTTCCACTTTCACTGACATTTTTACCTTGTCAGTATGATAATCTGAAAACCAAAGCTCCATTTTTTATCCTTTCAGCTGCCACATTTTATTCTGCAGCCTTATAATACATTTAAATACTCTACTGCTGGATCTTCCGTTCCCTGCATAGAACAGCCCTTTTCCTTTGCATAAAGTACATATTCAATAATTTCGTCTGTAATAAGCTCGCCTGGTGCCAAAATCGGGATTCCCGGCGGATAACACATGACAAATTCGGCACAAATGCGGCCAGATGTCTCTCTAATTGGAAGGCGTGTCTTTTCTGAATAAAATGCTGTCTGCGGTGATACAAGTACCTTCGGATTAATGTACTCTGTATTTAACATACTAGCCGGGTCCTTTGAATACAAACGCTTTATATCGGCAAGTGCACCAACAAGACGCTCTATATCCTGAATGCGGTCTCCGATAGAAATATAAGCTAAAATATTTGCTATATCACCAAGCTCAATCTGAATATCATACTCATCACGAAGCAAATCATAGACTTCGATTCCCGCAAGACCAATATCTCTTGTGTAAACAGAAAGCTTTGTGACATCAAAATCATAAACGCTTCCTCCATTGATTAAATCCTTGCCGTAGGCATAATAGCCGCCAATCGCATTGATTTCATCACGGGCATACTCTGCCATTTTTGCGACCTTTGCGAAGGATTCTTTTCCGCGAAGTGCCAAATTTCTTCTGGAAATGTCAAGGCTTGACATCAACAGATATGATGCACTTGTTGTCTGTGTCAGGTTAATAATCTGACTGACATACTCCCAATTTACGTTCTTTCCTGTTAAAAGGATGGAGCTTTGCGTCAGGCTTCCGCCTGATTTGTGCATGGAGACTGAGGCCATATCTGCTCCTGCATCCATCGCACAAACTGGAAGATTTTCTCCAAAATAAAGATGCGTTCCATGTGCCTCATCTACAAGCACCTTCATGCCATGTGCATGTGCCACCTTTACAATGGAACGAAGATCCGAACAAATTCCATAGTATGTCGGATTATTGACAAGGACAGCTACTGCCTTTGGATGTTCAAGAATCGCCTTTTCTACCTCGCTTACCTGCATACCAAGCGAGATTCCCAGACGATTATCCATCTCCGGATTTACATATACTGGAATTGCACCGCAAAGCACAAGTGCATTTATTACACTCTTATGAACATTTCTCGGCAAAATGATTTCATCTCCTGCCTTGCAGACAGAAAGCACCATACCCTGAACAGAGGACGTTGTTCCTCCAACCATAAAAAATGCATGATCGGCACGAAATGCCTCTGCCGCTAACTCTTCTGCCTCCTTAATTACTGAAACCGGATGACACAGATTATCAAGCGGCTTCATGGAATTGACATCAAGACTGACGCATTTTTCACCAAGAAGCTCGACTAATTCCGGGTTTCCACGTCCTCTCTTATGTCCTGGCACATCAAACGGAACCACTCTTCGTTTCTTTAGCTTTTCAAGCGCCTCATAAACTGGCGCGCGCATTTGTCCTTTTTCCATTTGCCTACAGTCCTCTCAATTTGATGACCTGTTTCTTTTATAAAAAAAGGAACAGGCTGCATCACCTGTTCCGTAAAGTCCTATGTATCGTTTTTTCGCACGCATGCTTTTGCCCAGATGTGCATCCGATTATTATTGACCGTTTCACAAGTGATGTTTCGACCGGATGAGCACACTACTGTGCCATGTCCCGTCAACTTATAAAATTTGAGCTTCTAACTCAATCAATAACGCGGTTTAAAAACCGCAATCGGCAGCTGCCCCGCCTGTCCGTATGGGCTTAATCCTCATCATTAGATGCGGATAGGCATGCGCAATAAAACGCGCTATTTGTAATATAACACGTTTGTTTCAAAAATGCAATTGTTTTTTTTTACATTTTCAGTTTTTGTGAATAGATGTTTCTTTATTCTTGTTCCTCCTTCCACAAATCAATAAACTCCAGAAGTGCTTTCGCCTGTTTTTCTTTTGTTTTTTTAGACGTTTTTTTCAGAATACAGTCAATTTGATCTATTCCTTTTTGATCCATTCGCGCTAACCATTGCCCGTCTCCATATACGCGCCCCTTTGTTATCTCCACAATCTGAAATGGATCGTAGCTGTCTAGCCCCATATGTTCCAGTTCCTTTTTTATTCCGTATCGTGTTCTAGGCATACAGCGATCCTCTAAAAATTGCTCATATTCTTGCCACGAAGGTTTTTCGCGGCTGCCAAATGCCCGACTAATCAGATCATCTGTGAAGTTCCAGATTTCCAGTCTGTTTATTGCTGGATAAATGTCCAACAATGTTGCTGGTTTTTTACGATCCATATATACATAGACAATTCTTGAAGACTTTTTTGCCTCATCTATAACATTGCTTACTGTACCAAGCGACACTCCTGCCTTTTGCGCAGTCTGGCGCATGGAATTTCCCTGCTGATAAAGTGTGCAAATTTTTGCCTTCTTCTCTGTACTTAGTCCTGGTCTTCCCTTCTTTCTTTTTGCAACATTAATCGCTGCCCTTAGTTCATCTCTTTCTTTTGCACACTTCGCATATTCTTCCATCACTCGCTTTAATTTGCGGTTAAGGCGCTCGATTTCCTTATCATTTTGCGTTTCCTTTATATCCTTATCTTTCTTTTCACTTTCAATCTCCATTTGCGGCCTCCTTTCCCTTAAAAATAGTATATCCGTATATGTTCAAAAAATCAATCTTTTTATGAACATATATATTAAACCAAATTATTTTTCTTCTTGCAAACGTCCTCTTTTCTCCCTTATAATAGCAGAAACAGGAAGAAAATAATATAATTTTCAGCTAAAATTTACCAAGGAGGTCATTATGCCAATCGATATGAAAGCGGCGATTTGCCGTTCTGCTTCCGAACTTTTAACAAAAAAGCGTACTAAAAAACTTACAGTTAAGGATATCGTTGAGGAGTGCGGCATCACACGCCAAACCTTTTATTATCATTTTCAGGATATTCCAGATCTTATCTGCTACATGATGGAGCAGGGTTCTAAGGAGCTTTTGGAAAATTGTCTTGCCCAGCCAACGCTTGAAGATAAAATTCGTTACCTGTTAAGCGTTGCGCTTAATGCCCATCCACTGATTCAGCGCACCATTTCTACCAGCTATCAAAGTGAGCTTGAGCCACTTTTACTTGAACAATTTTATTCTTTTTTCGATCAGCTGACTAACGAATCTGCTTCTTCCTCTCTTGTTTCAGACAGCTTGACAGCATCACAAAGAAAGCTTCTCCTTCGCTATCACAGTCTGGCTTTTCTAGGTCTTGTCCGCACCTGGTCTAAAGATGATTCTGCTCACATGGATGAAATCGTGCATGATCTGGCTCAATTCTTTACACACAAAACACACTAATAAATCTTTTTACACTTTTTAAATTCTGTCCATACACAATACAAATTGTGACTATTGTTTTGGTGTGCCTTTCTTTCTATAATAAAAGGAGCAAAGAAAAGGAGGCACGATGCTATGTTTGCTGCAAAAATGATTGAACTTGACGAAAAACTCCGTCATCTCCATGAACGAATTGACGATGGTGAACACGAAGATATTTCCGCACTGATGTGTGAATTAAATGCTCTGACAGAAGAATATAATCTGGAGCAGGATGCAATACGCTATCGTTTGAAGGAATGTAAAGTACCCAAAATTCAGGCACTGATTTCCATGTACAATGACGTCCAGGAACGAATGCACAATGCCGCCGAGAGCGACCCCGAAGCTACGTGGAATGAAAATGCTGAAAACACTGCGCTGCTTGCGGAATACGCGCTTGATTTTGCAATTCTCGCTGCTGACCGCGCACTGCTTCTCTCCTTAAAGGCAATTCAAGAGCAGAAAGAGGCCAGCAAAATTGAACTCCAGCAAAATAATCTTGTTTAAAACTAAGAAAGGGGTACTACCATGAAAGAGGTCAAATCACCAAAGAAACCGTTGATTTACTATTATGTGATTGTCCTGCTTGTACTGGCTGCATTCAACTTCTTCGTCTCCCCGCTTTTATTATCGCGTCAGGTGACTGAGGTTGACTACGGAACATTTATGAGTATGACGGAAAAGAAAAACATCGGACGCGTTGAGGTTGAGGATTCTCAGATCATCTTTACCGATAAAAATAATGACAACATATACAAAACAGGTGTCATGGATGATCCAAATCTCACAGAACGACTTTATCAGTCTGGTGCTACATTCTCAAAGGATATCGAACAGACGATGTCGCCTATCATGAGCTTTCTATTAACCTTTATTCTTCCAATGGTTATCTTCGTTGTTCTTGGACAATACCTTGGAAGAAAGCTTTTAGAACAGGCTGGTGGAAAAAATTCCATGGCATTTGGCATGGGAAAGAGCAATGCCAGAGTTTATGTTCAGTCTACTGAAGGCATCCATTTTGAGGATGTTGCCGGTGAAGATGAGGCAAAGGAAAATCTTGCTGAGATTGTTGATTATCTTCACAATCCAAAGAAATATACTGATGCCGGTGCCTCTATGCCTAAAGGTCTTTTGCTTGTAGGCCCTCCTGGAACTGGTAAAACAATGCTTGCAAAGGCTGTTGCCGGTGAATCTGGTGTTCCTTTCTTCTCAATTTCCGGTTCGGAATTTGTTGAAATGTTCGTTGGTATGGGTGCTTCTAAAGTCCGCGATCTTTTTAAACAGGCAAAGGAAAAAGCGCCTTGTATTGTCTTTATTGATGAGATTGATGCTATTGGTAAAAAACGTGATGGTCAAGTAGGCGGAAATGATGAGCGCGAGCAGACATTGAATCAGCTGCTGACAGAAATGGATGGTTTTGAGGGAAATAATGGTGTCATAATTCTGGCTGCCACAAACCGCCCTGAATCTCTTGATCCGGCTCTGACACGTCCTGGACGTTTTGACCGCCGTGTTCCTGTAGAACTTCCTGATTTAAAGGGACGTGAAGCAATCCTTAAGGTTCATGCAAAGAAAATCAAGCCGGCAGATGATGTTGACTTTCATACAATTGCAAGAATGGCATCTGGTGCTTCCGGTGCTGAGCTTGCCAATATAGTAAATGAAGCTGCTCTTCGCGCTGTACGTCAGGGACGAATTATTGTCCATGAGGCCGACCTTGAGGAAAGTGTTGAGGTTGTTATTGCTGGTTATCAAAAGAAAAATGCCGTTCTCTCTGATCAGGAGAAAAAGGTAGTTGCTTACCATGAAATCGGTCATGCACTTGTCGCTGCACTGCAGTCTCACTCTGCACCAGTTCAAAAAATCACGATCATTCCACGTACCTCTGGTGCTCTTGGCTACACTATGCAGGTTGAGCAGGGTGACAAATATTTGATGACAAAAGAAGAGATTGAAAATAAAATTGCAACCTTTACAGGCGGCCGTGCCGCTGAGGAAGTAGTTTTCAATCAGATTACTACTGGCGCTTCTAATGATATTGAGCAGGCAACAAAGCTTGCACGTGCCATGATTACACGCTATGGTATGAGTGATGAGTTTGACATGGTTGCCCTTGAGACTGTAACAAATCAGTACCTTGGCGGTGACGCTTCTCTTGCATGCTCTGCTGATACACAAAAGGAAATTGACCGTCAGGTAACTGAACTTGTGAAGAAACAGCATCAAAAGGCAAAGAAGCTTCTTCTTGATAATCGCGACAAACTGGATGAATTATCAAATTATCTATATGAGAAGGAAACGATTACAGGAGAAGAATTTATGGAAATCTTAAACAGAGATTCAAATACTGCTTCAGGAGGTGAATTAAAATGAGAAATCGTTCCCGTTTCGGTTGGATTGAGCTGATCGAAGGAATACTTTTGATTATTCTTGGAATTTTCTCTTTTCTTCGTCCAAACAGTATGTTATCCGGCTTTGTCATGTTCTTTGGACTTATTGCACTTTGTATCGGAATCCTCGACATTATCTTTTATGTCAGAACAGAGGAACATGTCGGCTTTGCGCCAACTATTGCTCTTATATCCGGATGCTTAAGCGTTCTTGCTGGTCTGATGCTTCTTGTATATCCTGGTGCTGTGAAATGGGCTTTTTCACTTTTCTTCCCGATGTGGTTTATCGCTCATTGCATTTCACGACTGTCACAGCTGCCAATGATACGCATTTGGACAGTAAAATGGCATTATTACTTTATTATGATTGCAAATATCATTGGTCTTTTTCTTGGCATTTTCATGCTGATTCGCCCTGTTGCTGCACTCATATCACTTAGCTATCTAATTGGAATTGATTTAATTTTACTAGGCATTGATTCCATCATCCTCGCATTTAGCAGGATGGGAAGTGACTGGTAATCCCATACTTTTTATAATGGAGTCTGCAATTTGTTCTGCGGACTCTTTTTTTTGATCCTTCTGCCACTTTAAAAAGACATTTAATAATGCACCGCCATAAAAATAAAGCTCATACTCTGGAATTTTATACTTTGGCATAATTCTCTTGCTCATGTAATCATTCATCGCATCCCACAGAATATATTGCAGCTTTGCATCTACCAGTTTTCCAATAAACATCTCATACTGATCGAAATATTTCAATGCATGAACGATGCTGCTTCTATTATGAAAGCGTCCTATCTTTTCTGTTCTGCACTCACGTATATATCCAGCAACTATCTCGTGAAAATAATCAGACAGCGCGTCTTCCTTTGTCTCATAATAATGATAAAATGTCATTCTTGATACGCCAGCCGTCTTTACAATATCTGAGATTTTAATTTTCTCATATTCTTTTTTATCCATCAAAACGAACACGGCTTCCCCGATACACATCCGGGTAAACCGTGTTCGTTTATTATGTTCTCTAGAAAATAAATTGACCACTATACTATACCTCCAAAATAAGTATTCCCTCTGTTCACCCTATTTTTATTTCAGTATAGCACATTTTTCTTAATCATGAAAGTAAAGATTCTATTACATCTTCTGCATATTCAAGATGATCACATCTCCACGCATCTGCTCCGCAGAAAACAAGACCATTTTTTGCATCGCCCGTGACTGAGGTAATCAGCGCATCTGTAATACAATATGGAATCTTATCTGGACGGCAATTTTTCAGACAGCCTCTGCAGCGCACTGGCGCTATGCGTCCTCCAGACATAATGGTATCACTAAATTTATTTCTGACAGCTCGTCCCGGAAGACCAACAGGACTGTCAATCAAAATAATATCTTCCTTTGATGCATCAAGATAAGCCTTCTTAAAAGCATCTGACGCATCACATTCATATGTTGTAACGAAACGAGTAGCTGCCTGAATAGCGTCCACGCCTAACGAAAAAGCATGATCTGCTGCTTCCTTTGTGCTGATGCCTCCTGCCAAAACGACTGGAATTTCTTTGTTAAAACGCGCCGCATACTCACGGCAGACTTCAATAATATTACGCACCTCTTTTTCATAGACATCAAAGGTATAATAGGAGAGCTGATCTTTTGCAAAGCCAAGATGACCACCAGCAAGCGGTCCTTCAATAATCACAAAATCTGGTGCGCAGTGATGCTTTTTCTCCCAATAGCGAAAGATTACACGCGCCGATTTTTCAGTTGAAACGACTGGTGCAAGTGCTGGTGCCTCCACAGATTGATCCATCTCTTCCATGGCATTTGCAACAATTTTAGGAAGATCAACTGGAAGACCTGCTCCGCATACAAGAAAATCTGTTCCTGCCTTAACAGCAGCCCTAACATACTCTTCGTAATGCTGCATGGCAACCATAATATTAAAACCGATTATGCCATCTGGACTGATTTTTCTTGCTTTATCAAATTCACTTTTGATTGCACGAAGATTTGCCTCAAACGGATCTTTGTCAAATTCAGGATCTAAAAATCCAATCTGCGCTGCTGATATCGTGCCGGCTCCTCCTGCCTTTGCGACTGCACCAGCCAGTCCAGAAAGACTTACACCGACACCCATACCGCCCTGAAAGATCGGCTTTTTCAGCTCTTTATTTTTTATTTTTATCATATTTTATTCCCTGCCATAATCAATATTTACGAAATCTCTGATAGCGGTGTTCGCACAGCTCTATGCTGTCCATACTGCCATATTTTAATAAAAACTGATCAATCTGGCTGCGAAGTGCCTCTGCTACATCTTCCATCTGATCCTTTGAAAAATGTTCCGGCTCCTCAAATACACGCTCGACAATTCCTGCCTTTTTCAAGTCGGCAGCTGTAAGCTTCATACTGTCAGCAGCCTCCTTTGCACGCTTGCTGTCTTTCCAAAGAATACTTGAAAATCCTTCAGGAGAAAGGATGGAATATACTGCATTTTCCATCATCCATACCTCATCTGCTACTGCAAGCGCGAGCGCACCGCCGCTTCCGCCCTCTCCAATCAAAATGGAAAGAATTGGTGTCTTTAAAGATGACATTTCAAAAAGATTTCTTGCGATTGCCTCTCCCTGGCCATGCTCCTCTGCTTCAATTCCACAGGCAGCGCCTGGCGTATCGACAAAGCAAAGAATTGGACGATGAAACTTTTCAGCCTGCCTCATCAAACGAAGTGCCTTTCTATAACCTTGCGGGGAACACATGCCAAAATTTTCATTTTTCTCCTGTGCAATCACAGTGACAGGCTGACCATCAAAAAAGCCAATTCCCGCCGTAACAGCTTTATCATCTGTCATTATTCGATCACCATGAAATTCATAAAACTGATCAATTAGTGCATTAATATAATCATAACCTATAGGACGTTTTTTATCGCGTGAAAAGCAAACGCGGTCCCATGCCGAATATTTTTTCTGAATATTTTCTTCTGCTGCTTTGACATTTTCAATTTCAGTTTTTTCTGCGAAAGAACTTATCTTCAATTCAGCCGATACACTATGAAGATGCAAAAGGTCTGTCAGCACTTTCTTTTGCTCATGACGCTCAACAATGCGATCCACAAAGCCATGCTCAAGCAAAAATTCTGCTCGCTGAAAGCCTGCCGGGAGGCGCTGTCCTGTCGTCTGCTCTATAACACGAGGTCCCGCAAAACCAATAAGTGCCTTTGGCTCTGCCAAAATAATATCAGCCTCCATAGCAAAGCTTGCCGTCACACCACCTGTTGTTGGGTCAGTAAGCACACTTATATATAAAAGTCCTTCATCACTGTGACGCTTAAGCGCAGCTGATGTCTTTGCCATCTGCATAAGAGATATAATTCCCTCCTGCATTCTTGCACCGCCAGAGCATGTAAAAATGATAATAGGCAGCTTCTTTTTTGTTGCCTCTTCTGCTGCACGCGTAATTTTTTCGCCTACTGCCTCTCCCATGCTTGCCATCATAAAGCGGCCATCCATCACGCAAAGCACACACGGCTCACCGCCTATTGTACATTGTCCTGTTACAACGGCTTCTTTTAATCGTGTCTTTAACCTCGCAGCAGCAATTTTTTCCTCGTACCCTTCAAACTCCATGGGATTTTTGCCCACAAGATCCTGATCCCATTCAAGAAAGCTTCCCTCATCTGCAATTCGCGCAATACGCTCCTGTGCACGGACACGAAAATAGCCATTGCAGCTTGGGCAGACATAGAAATTTTTTCTGACATCCTCTGCTACTATCGCCTTTTTGCACATGCTGCATTTGCAAAGAAGACCTTCTGGCACCTCTGGTTTCTTGCGGATTCCGGCAAATGGCCGCACCAATGTCTTTTTAAATACATGATCGAGATTCATAATCTTTATGCCTCCTGCTGAATACGGTCAATAAATTCAATGTCAATATTTCCTGCCAGAAAATCCGGATGATTAAGCAGCGCATACTGATAATTGACATTGGTATCAACGCCCTCTATGATTACCTCACCGAGCGCACTTTGCATTTTTTGAATTGCCTCACGTCTGTTTTTTGCCCACACACTTATCTTTGCTATCATTGAGTCATAATATGGCGGAATCGTATAGCCACTATAAATTGCAGAGTCAATGCGCACTCCCTTGCCTCCTGGCAGATGAAGTCCTGTAATAGTTCCTGGACATGGCAAAAAATTCTCCTCTGGACGCTCTGCATTTATTCGTACCTCAATTGCATGGCCACTAATCTTTACCTGATCCTGTGTATAAGAAAGCCTCTTTCCATCAGCGATTCGAATCTGCTCTTTAATCAGATCTATTCCTGTGATCCACTCCGTAATGGGATGCTCTACCTGGATTCTTGTATTCATCTCCATAAAATAGAATCTGCCATCTTGCTCAAGCAAAAATTCAATTGTTCCAGCATTAACATAACCTGCTGCCTTGGCTGCACGCACTGCTGTCTCTCCCATTTTTTGACGAAGCTCTGGCGATAATGCTGCACTTGGTGCCTCCTCGATCATCTTCTGATGATTTCTTTGAATAGAACAGTCACGCTCACCTAGGTGAATTACATTCCCATAAGAATCTGCAAGAATTTGAAATTCAATATGACGCGGTCTTGTAATAAAATGCTCAATATACATAGCATCATCGCCAAATGACTGCTTTGCTTCTGCCTGTGCTATTGCAAAATTTTTTACAAACTCTTCTTCATCCTTTGCCGTGCGCATTCCCTTGCCGCCTCCGCCAAGGACTGCCTTAATCATAACTGGATAACCAACCTTTTTTGCAGTCTCTTTCGCATCCTTTTCATCATACACTGCATGATCACCGCCAGGTATAACTGGCACACCGGCACTAATCATAGTCTCTCTGGCAGCCTGCTTGTCACCAAGTTTAGCAATCACATTAGAATCTGGCCCGATAAAAATAATGTTGCATTCTTCACACAGTTTTGCAAAGCGGCTGTTTTCCGACAATAATCCAAAGCCTGGATGAATGGCCTCTGCACCTGACACAATTGTTGCACTTATGATACGCTCCATTGACAGGTAGCTCTCGCTAAGCTTTGCCGGTCCGATACAAATTGCCTCATCTGCGAGCTTCGCATGAAGCGCATCCTTATCGGCCTCTGAATAGACTGCTACCGTTTCAATCCCCATCTCTCGGCAGGCACGAATAATGCGCACTGCAATCTCTCCCCGGTTTGCTACAAGAACTTTCCTGATCATGTTATCTCCTATCCTATCATAAATGTTAACTCAGCACGGACAACTACCTTGCCATCCACGCTTGCAACTGCCTCTCCAATACCTACAGGTCCTTTTGTCTTGATGATCTTTGTCTCAAGACGTACCTTATCACCAGGCACTATTTTTCCGCGAAAACGGCACTTGTCAATTCCGCCAAAGTAAGCTGTTTTTCCCTTATTTTCTGGAAGTGAAAGAATTGCAACTGCACCCGTCTGCGCCAGTGCCTCGATTGTCAAAACACCTGGCATAACTGGTTCCTGCGGAAAATGACCGGCAAAAAACTCCTCACGGTATGATACACATTTATATCCAACAGCATACTCACCCGGTACATAATCCTCTATGTAATCAATTAATAAGAACGGATGACGATGCGGAATAATATCTTTAATCTGGTTAATATCTAAATGATTCATATTCTGATTCTCCAATTTTTGGCTTAAGCTTCTTCTATAATAAACAGCTTCTGACCGTACTCGACAGCATCACCGTTTTGTGCACAGATTTCTTTTACAATGCCATTTTGTTCGCAGGTAATCTCATGCATCAACTTCATTGCCTCTACAATGCCAAGCGTCTGACCCTTCTTTACGCGGTCACCTACTGATACAAACGGTGCTTCTCCTTCTCCCGGTGCCGTATAAAAGATACCAACAAGAGGAGAATCAATATATTTGTCAGATGATGCTTCATCTGTCTTTTTTGATGTATCTGCGTCAAAAACATCCTCACAATTTTGAACAATGGCAAATTCTGACGCTGCGTTTTTTACTTCTTTCTGCTGCACAACGATTTCCTTTGCTGCATTTTTCTTTAGGCGAAGCTTTATCTCTCCTGTCTCGTAGCAAAAATCATCCAGCTTTGACTTTGATACGTGATCGATCAGCTTCAAAAGATCGTCCAATTCCATATGACTTTTACCACCTTTACGCATTTTCGTATTTCTTTATTAAAATTGAAGCATTATGGCCGCCAAATCCAAGTGAATTGCTCATCGCATAGACAACATCTTTTTCCTTAGGCGCCCCAATTGTGTAGTCAAGATCACATTCCTCGTCAGTCTCTTTTGTGCCCATCGTCTGATGAATGTAGCCTTCCTCAACAGACTTTGCACATACAACAAACTCGACGCCTCCTGCTGCTCCAAGCAAATGGCCTGTCATGGATTTTGTTGAATTGATGCAGACATTTTTTGCTGCCTCTCCAAATGCCAACTTAATTGCACGCGTCTCAAAAAGATCATTGTGATGCGTTCCAGTTCCATGTGCATTGATATATGTGATTTCTTCTGGAGCAGCCTTTGCCTCTGTCATGGCAAGCTCCATTGCCTTAGCTGCACCGCTTCCATCTTCGCATGGTGAAGTGATATGGAATGCGTCTGCTGTAGCTCCATAGCCTACTACCTCTGCATAGATATGCGCACCGCGTGCTTTAGCATGTTCAAGCTCCTCAAGAACAACTACACCTGCACCCTCTCCTAAAACAAAGCCTTTTCTGTTTTTATCAAACGGAATTGATGCGTACAGCGGATCATCTGATGTTGAAAGAGCAGTCAGTGACTGAAATCCTGCAATTCCTGTCGGACAGATACTGCTCTCTGCACCGCCTGCAAACATAATATCAGCATCATCATACTGAATTGCACGAAATGCATCTCCAATGCAGTGTGTACCAGATGCACAAGCTGTTACGACATTCGTGCACTTTCCGCGAAGTCCAAGCTGAATTGAAACATTTCCTGCTGCCATGTTTGAAATCATTCTAGGAACCATAAGCGGATTGACACGGTTCACCTGTCCCTTTAAAATCTTTTCATGCTCTGATTCCATCATCTCAAGAGAACCAATTCCTGAACCTATCACAACGCCTGCGCGAAATGCATCCTCTTTTGACAGATCAAGACCTGAATCCTCAAGCGCTTCTTTTGATGCTGCCACAGCATAGTGTGAAAAGCGATCCATTCTCTTTGCTGCCTTAAAATCCATACGATCTGCTGCCTTAAAATCCTTTACCTCGGCAGCAAGCGTAACCTTATAACCAGTCGTGTCAAAACGAGTGATCGGTCCGATTCCAACCTTTCCCTCGCGGATTCCCTTCCAGAACTCCTCTACTGTATTTCCAATCGGAGTCACAGCACCCAAGCCTGTCACAACTACTCTTCTTTTCATCTATTATCCTTGCCTTTCTGCTATGTTATTATAGATTACATTCCGCCATCGACCTGAATGACCTGACCGGTAATGTATGACGCATCATCTGACGCCAGAAAGGCCACTGTTTTTGCCACATGCTCTGGCTTTCCAAATGTACCTGCCGGAATCTGGCTAAGAATCTGATTTCTTACCTGATCACTTAATTTCTGCGTCATATCAGTTTCAATAAAACCTGGTGCTACAGCATTTACGGTGATTCCGCGCGATGCAAGTTCCTTTGCTGCTGATTTCGTAAGACCTATAACACCAGCCTTTGATGCCGCATAATTTGCCTGTCCTGCATTTCCAAAAATACCAACCACTGAAGAAATATTAATAATTCTTCCGCTTCTTTGGCGAAGCATTGGACGCGCCACGAGACGCATCGTATGAAAAGTTCCCTTTAAGTTTGTATCAATGACTGCGTCAAAATCCTTCTCTGATATACGCATCAAAAGATTGTCACGCACGATTCCTGCATTGTTGACTAAAATATCAATTCGACCATATTCGCTAATGATATTATTTATAAAAGCTTCGCACTCAGCTGCATCTGCCACATTGCACTGCACACCTACAGCCTTGCCGCCTGCCTGTGTAATCTCATTTACTGTCTCATCAGCTGCCTGTTTTGAGCCATTGTAATTAACAATTACAAATGCTCCTTTAAGCGCAAGCTCCTTTGCAATGGCTCTTCCGATTCCGCGGGATGCCCCTGTTACGACTGCAATTTTTTCTTCTAACATACTTCACCTCACGCCTTTGACAGACATTTTTCAAGTGCTATGGCATCCTCGAAAGAGGATACGTTATATACAGTTGCCTTTGGTGCAATCTTTCTCATAAAACCTGCAAGTGTCTTTCCAGGTCCTATCTCAACAAAAGTATCCACACCGTTTTCAAGCATTGTCTCGATACTTTGCTGCCAGCGAACAGAAGAATAAATTCCTTTTGCAAAAAATGTACTAATCTTTTTACTGTCTGTCACTATTTCGGCAGTTGCATTTGCAACATAAGGAACCTGCAGCGTTGAAAATGACATTGATTCCATCTCCTTAAGCAGCGCTTCTCCTGCTGGTTTTAAAAGCAGGGAATGAAATGGTCCACTGACTTTAAGCTCCACAACACGCTTTGCACCTGCCTCTTTTAATGCTAAAGATGCCTGCTGCACCTCATTAGTCAGACCAGTTATTACTATCTGACCAGGACAGTTATAATTTGCGATCCATACATTTTCAAAGCTTTCAAGAATTTCTTCTATTTTTTTTGCATCTAATCCTAAAACAGCTGCCATTGCGCCTTCACCGGCTGGAACAGTGCTCTGCATCAAAATTCCTCTGCGTCGCACTAACTTTATAGCATCTAGCTCGTTCATGCCGCCTGCTGCTGCAACTGCTGCATACTCTCCAAGGCTTAAGCCTGCTGTGATGTCAGGATTAATGCCGCGTTTTTTTAGTTCCTGCACAATTGCAAGGCAAACGCTTACCATACATGGCTGTGTGTACTCTGTCAAGTTAAGTTCTTCGTGCTCACCAAAACACATTTCCTTCAAATCGAAGTCAAGAATTTTTTGTGCTTGATCAAAAAATGATCTTGCAGCTTCACTGTTTTCATAGAAATCTTTTCCCATTCCAGCTTTCTGCGCACCCTGTCCTGGAAAAATAAATGCAAGCTTACTCATAACATGCCCCTTTCTCAAGAAGCTTTGCCGCCTCAGCCACAATGTTTTCAATGACCTCCCTGCAAGTTAACTCCTCTTTGATCATTCCTGCAATCTGACCAGACATGACACTTCCATTTTTCACATCGCCTTCTACAACAGCCTTTCTAAGACCACCTAACGTCAGATACTCAAGTTCCTCTAATGTTGCACCTTTCTTTTCCAGATCAAGATACTGCTTTGTCATTTCATTTCTAAGTGCTCTGACTGGATGACCAGTGCTTCTGCCTGTTACTTTCGTATCAATATCCTTTGCTTTTAAAATCTTATCCTTATAATTTTGATGTGCCCAGCACTCCTTTGTCGCAACAAAACGAGTTCCCATCTGTACACCGCATGCCCCAAGCATAAAAGCTGCTGCAAGGCCTCTGCCGTCTGCTATTCCGCCTGCCGCAATAACTGGAATATTCAATGCGTCAACTACCTGCGGAACAAGTGTCATTGTCGTACTCTCACCAATATGACCACCTGATTCACATCCTTCTGCAACAACAGCATCGGCTCCTGCTCGCTCCATTCTTTTTGCTAAAGCAACGGATGCAACGACTGGAATCACCTTAATGCCCTTTGATTTCCAAAGTGCCATATAACTCTCTGGATTTCCTGCACCTGTCGTAACAACACTTACGCCCTCCTCTGCAACTACCTGTGCAATCTCTGGCGCATAAGGACTCATCAGCATGACATTGACGCCAAACGGCTTATCTGTCAGCTGCTTTGTCAGGCGAATCTGTTCTCTGACCCACTCAGCCGGTGCATTTGCGGCACCGATAATACCAAGTCCGCCTGCATTTGATACTGCTGCTGCAAGCGTATGTTCCGCCACCCATGCCATTCCGCCTTGAATGATTGGTGCCTGGATTCCAAGCAATCTGGTTAATTCTGTCTGCATCCTTTTTTCCTGCCTTTTCTCGTTTCTCATTTATAATCATGAACATGCTCTTGTTTCATGATCGTATATTATGATACCCACGAATTGCTCCGTTGGAGCTTTTGACCCTGGTATCATATTATTTACTCTTTATGACTCTGAATATAATCGATTACATCAGCAACAGTCTCAAGCTGACCCAGATCATCAGTTGGAATTTCAATTCCATAGTTTTCCTCAAGTGCCATTACCATCTCAAATAAATCAAGAGAATCTGCCTTTAAATCATCCTTGAAAGAGGACTCCATTGTAATGCTGTCTTCCTCTACACCTAAGTTTTCTGCTACGATAGTCTTAATTTCTTCAAACATTTTCATTTCTCCTTTATAATAAATTATTGTTTTACCGTTTTTTGCGGTTTCTGCTTTGATCATTCTTACTTCTTTCTCCAAGTAATCACATCTGCTCCCCAGGTTAAGCCTCCGCCAAAGCCTGCAATGATAATTTTATCACCGTCATGAAGCAGCTTTTTTTGATTCATTTCATCAAGAAGAATCGGGATTGATGCTGATGAGGTATTTCCATATTCATCCAAATTCATTGGAAATTTTTCAATTGGCTGATCCATACGCTTTGCCACTGCCTCTACAATGCGGCGATTTGCCTGATGAAGAAGATAATATGCAATCTCTTCTTTTTTCAGATTGTTCTTCTCTAGAAGTTCGTCAATTACTTCTGGCACCTTGCGCACGGCAAACTGAAAAATAGCTCTGCCATCCATGCTTATAAAGTAATCGCGCTTAAACAAGTCTGGATGCTCCTTTTCAAACAGCCAATTTGCATCATGACGACTCTTTAAGGTAAGTGCCTGTGACTGTCTTCCATCAGCATGAAGGACAGGAACCCATGAATCATTTTTTGATGCTTCTAATATAACTGCACCGGCGCCATCGCCGAACAATATACAGCTTCCCCTGTCTTGCCAATCCACTACATTGGAAAGCACCTCGCTTCCGATGACAAGTGCATAGCGTACAATTTTGCTTTCAAGATATGTACGCGCCGTGACAAATGCACTCACAAAACCGCTGCATGCTGCGTTCAGATCAAAACATAATGCATTAGAAGCACCTATTGCTGCCTGCACAAGACATGCCGTACTCGGCATGATGCTCTCTGGGGTCATAGTGGAAACAATAATCAGACCAATCTCATCCGCTAAAATTTCCGCATCCAAAAGTGCTTTTTTTGCTGCACAAACTGCTAAAGAGGAAACCGTCTCATTTTCTGCAATATGACGTCTTTTTATTCCGGTGCGCTCTGTGATCCATGCATCGCTTGTATCAACAAACTGTGCCAGATCATCATTTTCCATTACATGTGATGCAGCGCATGCACCTGTTCCTATGATTGTTCCTGTCATATCCATCCTCTGCTCTTTCTTTCCATTGCAGTTCACAAGTTCAGCTCTCTGCAAGAATATCTCAAAGCAGATGCTTTTTACTCATGAGCTGTTACCAGTTTACCAAATTGCCAGTTAATTACAATTTACAAAAAAGCGTAAAATGTAAGAAATTTAAGAAAATCATCATAGCATTTCAAAAACAGTTCTGGTAAAATGAAAATATGAAAAGTTGATTTGTACACGCAAACCAAATACTTATTTTTCAGGAAATAGAAAGGATGGATAAACTTTATGTCTGTTAAAGTTAGTATTATTGTGCCTGTATACAATTCTGCAAAGACACTTCGACGCTGCGCAGACAGCATTTTAAATCAAGATTTTACTGATTATGAACTTTTTCTTGTTGACGATGGAAGCACCGATGATTCTGGTGCGATCTGCGATGAATATGCCGCCCTTGATAACCGTGTCCATGTCATTCACAAAAATAACAGCGGTGTATCTGATACAAGAAATACAGCTCTTGATCTGGCTCACGGAAAATACATACAATTTTTAGACAGTGACGACTGGATTACACCAGATGCTACAAAGCTTCTTGTGCGCACTGCTGAGAAAAACAACTGTGATCTTGTAATAGCAGATTTTTATCGTGTCAATGGGGAGCGTGTTTCTCAAAAAGGTGATATTGATGAGGATGCCGTACTTTCAAAAGAAGAATTTTCCCACCATATGATGGAAAATCCTGCTGACTTTTATTATGGTGTGATTTGGAATAAGCTGTATCGCCGTGACATTATTGAAAAACATGAGCTTCGCATGAACGTACAGATTAACTGGTGTGAAGATTTTATGTTTAATCTGGAATATATAAGATATGCTGAGCGTTTTATTGCATTAAAGGTTCCGATCTATTACTATGTCAAAACAAAGGGTTCTCTTGTGAGTCAGAGTGTAACGATCTCCAATACTGTTAAGATGAAGCTTGAAATTTTTGAGTATTATAACAATTTTTATAAACACACATTTGATGAGGCATATTATGAGAAAAACCGACTGAGAATCTACCATTTTTTGATTGACTCAGCAAAGGATGGATTTGTAATGCCTTCAATTCTTCCAGGATCAAAAAAATTAGGAAGTGAACGCACAAGTGTATCTCCACAGGCATTAAACGGACATGGCGTTATTATTGATATCTACCGCAGCAAAATGCTTTTGTATCGTTATCTTGAATCTGCTGCTATTAAGCATGATTTGACACTAAATGATGCCTGCCTTTTACTTGCTTTGGAAAATCCAATTCCATTTACAACCAAAAAAGAGCTGGCCAATTATGCACAGCTCCCACTCCATATTCTTTCTTTGTCGCTCTCTCATCTTTCAATGCGTGGTTTCATTCAGCCTCTTCCAATACAGCATTTTTCAGTTTGCTTGCTTGAGACAGCAACGCCAGTGCTTGACGATCTGAAAGCTGCAATTAATGATTTTGAATGCACCTGCATGCGCGACTTTACAAAAGAAGAGAGCTGCCTTTACAGACAGCTCTCAGAACGGATTCACGAAAATGTATTAGAAAGTCTTCGCTGATCCAAATATAGTATTTTTTAGACACCATGTGCTCATTGCAGTACATGGTGTTTTTTAATTATTCGATCTCGTCAGTCTCAATGATGAATTTAACAGAACCATTCATGCTGTCACTTCTGCCGCTGTAGGTATCATATGAAATCTCATCTGAAGTCAGAGCCTTTAAGCGGTCAAGAATTACTGTCAGATTCTCATCAGCCATATCCTTGATCTTGCTGATTCCTTCATCATAAAACTCCTGCATACCGTCCTTTAAATCCTCTGCGCCATCCTTAAGCTCGCTGATTCCATCTACTACATCATCACTTGCATCTGATAACGTATCTGCACCATCCTTAAGATCACTAACGCCATCTGCCAATGTCTGTGTACCACTCTTTAAGTCAAGTGTTCCCTTTCTCAAATCATTAGTTCCAGACTTCAATGTATCTGCACCACTGCTAAGTGCACTTGTACCAGACTTTAATGTGTTAATTCCGCTTTGTAATGTACCAGCACCACTCTTTAAGGTATCTGCACCTGTCTTTAAAGTATCAGTTCCGCCCTTTAAAGTGTCAGTTCCGCTCTTTAAGGTGTCAATTCCGCTCTTTGCACTGTCGATGCCGCCCTTTAAGGTTGCTGCACCATCACGAAGTGTCTGACTGTTTGCTGCAAGCTGTCCTGCTCCTGCTGTCATCTGTGTGCTTAACTGATTTAATCCTTCGATCAGCTGTCCTGCTCCAGTCTGGAGTGCTGCTGCGCCGCTTGTAAGAGATGCACTGTTTGCCTTTAACTGTGCTGCACCACCTGTAAGTGTTTCGTTGTTTGCATCAAGCTGTGCAAAACCATCTAACAGCTGTTTGATACCTGCCGAAGCCTGCGTGTTTAATGTAGCAACTTGTGTTGAAAGATTACCCATTTCTGCATTGAAATCTTGCATATTAGAGTCAAGTAAATCAACACCCGTGCTAAGCGCAGTGATATCTGCCGCCGGAATCTGATCTTTCATCGTGGTAATGCTATCAATCTTCTCCTTCATAGTGCCAACAGTTCCTAACAAGCCATTCGCGTTATCTACAATTGTCTGAATCTGAGTAGGAAGTGCTGCAAGTCCATTCATTAGTGCCTGCAGTGTTTCTGTATTCAAAGGTGTCACATCACCAACAGAAGCCGTTACATATGGTACACTAGCAGTAACAGATGAAACCTCTGGAATCTGATTTGCTGCTGTTTCAAGTGCTGTTGCCAGTGCTTCATCTCCATTTTGTCTTGCTGCCGCTGCCTGAGTCAAAAGAGATTGTTTTGCACTTGCAATCTGACCATTTGCTGTTGCTATTTGATCATTTGCTGTTTTGATCTGACCATTTGCCGCATCAACCTGATCATTTGCTGCTTTGACTTGGGCATTGATGTTATTTACTACACTCTGAAGACCTGCAACATATTGCTGAATTGCACCTAACTGTGCATTTAACTGATCCTTTAAGCCAGTTGCTTGCTCCATCATAGTATTAACTGGATCTACAATCTGTGTCTGCATAGCCGCTGGCAAATCGCTTGCTTCTGTGATCAGCTCATTTCCAGTTTTCAACATGCTGTCTAACAGAGTCATTAACTGTTTAGTCTCGTCAGTTCCCAAGGAAGCCTTTAAGGATTCTGTTCCCTGTGCCAGTGCATTTGATGCTGCGACAAGATCCTCTGTCGTCTCTCCCTCTCCATCAAGTGCTGCAGTAAGTGTGCTTAACGCACCCTGAATCTGAGTCAGTGCCTGTGCACCCTGTGAAAGCTGCTGTTCACCTGCAACATATGCACTTACGCCATCTGCTAAAGAATCTGTTCCTGCTGTGTAGCTGTTAACACCAGCTGCCAATGTATTGATTCCTTGGGCAAACTGAGAAACCTTTGTGTTTAATTCACTGTCACTTGACAGATTTGCCTGAATACCTGCATTTAACAGATCGACACCAGATGTATAATCATTGATTCCACTCTGTAATGTACCTGCACCACTCTGTAACTGTGCTGCTCCGCTTTGTAACTGTCCTGCACCGCTCTGTAACTGACCTGCTCCACTTTGAAGTGAAGTTGCACCACTTGCAAGCTGACTCACACCACTTACAAGATCCTTAGAACCACTCTGAAGCTTTCCAGCTCCATCGTCAAGCGTCTTTGCTCCGCTTGCAAGGTCACCTGCTCCGCTTTGCAACTGCTTTGCACCATCTGCTAGTGTATTTACACCATCTGTCAGATCACCAACGCCATCCGAAAGATCATGTGTGCCATCTCTTAATTCCTTAACACCATCATCAAACTCGCCATACTTCTCGTCAAGTTCCTCCACACCATCATACAGATCAGAGGTTCCATCAACAAGCTGTGTTGCTGCATCTGTAAGATCATCGAGCGCATCCTTGATGTCATCTAATGCACTGTCATCATCAAAGTCAATATCCTTTAACAGATCAGACAATGCAACTGTCAGAGAAGAACTCATTGAGAAATCTGTTACATCAGCTTCAATCGATACGCTGTCTGGAATGTCAATATCAAGCGTTTTGTCTTCGCTGTTCTTGTCTTCGTCATCTGTAGAAAGAGAAAGTGTATCAAGCTTTAAGCTATCCTTAAGACCAGGCATTCCGACACCCACAACAATATTTCTGCTTCCATCAGAAATTACCTTTCCGTTGTCGATGGTGACATTAGAGAATGTATCATCTGGAAGTATCATTGCAGTCAGCATTACAAATGGACTATAGATAGTCTCATTCTTTCCATCTACCTTTGCACTCTTCTTCTCGTTGTTAGTATACTGAATCTTGATCTGAAGATGACCGCTCTTGCCGACAAGATCCTGCGGCTGCATCTCTTGTCCATCTAATAAGTATGTAAACTTTACAGATACCGGAAGATCCTTATTGCTCTGACCCTGATAATAAATATCGCTGCCATCTGTATTCCATGTCAGGCTGTCACCATTTTCACTAAAAGTCTCATCACCTTTTACATTCTTTATATTTGTCAGATCAGACTGATCCTCAACGCTGTTTTCACTGCCTGCATTCTTTAACCAGTTAGATACTGTGATCTGCTGTGGATTTCCAGATGCATCTGCATTTACATAGACGGTTTCCTCTTTTGATATACTGCTTGATGAATCCTTTGTATTTGCTGTGTTCGCAGCCATTGCCATTGGAACACTTCCTACTGCTACTGCCATGCCGACTGCAAGTCCGGCTGTCATTTTTCTTTTCAGCATATGATTTCTATTCATAATATAACACCCTCATTCTCATTTCTAAATCAGAATTGCACGCTTGTGCACGCCAGTTACTTTACTTTTTATTTCTTTCCAAGAAAGTTAATTGATGTCTTACAAATTACCTTATCAAAAATCAGGAACATTGCCGGCAAAACAAGTGCTACAACGACAACACTGATTAATGCACCTCTTGAAAGAAGTGTACAGATGGAACCAATCATATCAACCTTTGAATAAGCTGATACACCAAATGTTGCTGCGAAGAAGCTAAGACCACTCGTGATAATGGATTCAAGGCTTGCCTTATGTGCTGCACTTACAGCTTCCTTTTTATTCTTTCCTCTGCTTCTCTCTTTCTGATAACGGCTCGTCATCAGGATTGCATAATCTACTGTCGCACCTAACTGAATAGTTCCGACAACGATAGAGGCAACAAACGGAAGACTGATGTTTTGATAGAACGGCACTGCCATATTGACTGCTATCGCAAATTCGATTACTGCTACCAGAATAATTGGCAGTGAAATTGATTTAAAGATAATCATGATAATAATGAAAATTGCTGCCATTGATACAGTGTTAACACTTTGAAGGTCGATATTTGTTACATCCTCAAGGTCCTTCATCATAGGAGCTTCACCGATTACCATTGCATTTTCATCATAGCCCTTTACAATGTCATTGATCTGGGCAATCTGACTGTTAACTTCTTCTGTCGCTGACTGATACTTTGAGCATACAAACGCAAGCTCCCAATTATCACTTTGCAGCATACTCTTGATATCCTTTGGAATCATGGAATCAGGAATAGTTGCACCAACTAAGGAATTTAAACTGATCGTCCACTTCACACCGTCCACCTCATCGATGGCATTTAACATATCACGCTTATCCTTTGCGTCCATGTTCTTATCCATCATAACCATGTGAAGAACACTCATATCAAAGTCTTCTTCAAGCTTTTCATTTGCCACATTACTCTCAAGTGTGGATGGAAGAGATTTTGCAATGTTGTAATAAATCTTTGTATTGCTGTTTCCATAAATTGCCGGAGCTAAAAGAACAAGGAAGATAACAAGCCAAATCTTATAATGCTTTGTAATGAAGCCTGACAATCTATCCATGCTCTTAATTAGTGGCTTATGCTTTGTTTTTTCAATCGGCTTATCGAAAATAAGAATCATAGCCGGAAGAACAGTTACACAGCAGATAACACCGATTACAACTCCTTTTGCACTGACAATACCAAGATCGCGGCCAAGTGCGAATGTCATAAAACAAAGTGCGGCAAAACCAGCAATTGTTGTAACAGAGCTTCCCACGATAGACTTAAAGGTATTGGCGATTGCATGACCCATCGCACGCTCCCTATCATCTGGGAAACGTTCTTTATTTTCCTCATAGCTGCTAAGAAGGAAAATGGAATAATCCATTGTAACACCGAGCTGAAGAACAGCTACAAGTGCCTGTGTAATATAGGAAATCTCTCCAAGGAATACATTCGTTCCCATGTTGTAGAGAATGGATATTCCGATACTTAATAAGAAGAACAGCGGAACTAAAAATGAATCAGTAAACAGCTGCAATACAATGAAGCAAAGAATTGCGGCAATCACAACGTATGCCGGCATCTCGCTTAATGCCAGGTTCTTAATATCGGTAACAATACCAGTCATACCGCTTAAGAAGCACTGATCATTGCTGATCTTTCTCATCTCTGTAAGGGCTTCCATAGCTTCATCAGATGATGTCGTGTTGTCAAACAGCACAAGCATCATGGTCGCATCACCTTTAAAGAACGCCTCTCGCAGATCCTTTGGAATCATCTCGACTGGAAGGCTTAAATCAGCAACATCATCATACCAAAGAACATCCTTAACGTGATCAATCTCGCTGTATGCATCTTCTAGCTTTTGCACATCCTTTAGTTCCATATTTTCCACGACGACCATGGAAAACGCGCCCATTCCGTACTCATCGACCATAATATCCTGACCCTTGATCGTCTCAAGCGTGTCTGGCAGATAACTTAAGATATCATAGTTGACTCTTGTCTTTGCCATACCGATTACGGAAGGAATCATAAGCAAAATGCTGATCAATATGATCAGATATTTATGTTTTGCAATCCATTTTCCTACTTTAACCATAGCAACCATCTCCTATCTTTTTTTCACACTACGCATTATATGCAGAAACTGACTTTTGGTCAATATTAAAAGTATCCGAAAAATATATGGCAATAAAATGAATTTTGGTCAGTTTTTAATAATTGACTTTTAGTCAGTTTTGTAAGATAATAACTCTAAGATTCAAGTTTTTAAACATTTACACCTTTACTATTACTTAATATCTTGATATAATAATAGTTTAGGATAAATTACAAGTATTACAGGAGGGGTTCTCGTATGGGAAAAGTGGATATCAATAAGAAACAAAAGAAAAACGCTTTGCTGCAGACGGCCTTTGATTTGTTTCGCGATAAGGGCTTTGCAAAGACGACTATCTCTGATATTGTTTCAGATGCCGGCCTTGCAAAGGGAACTTTCTATTTATATTTTAAGGATAAATATGATTTGAGGGATAAGTTGATTGCCCACAAAGCAGGGCAGCTGTTTGCAGATGCTCACCATGCACTGCTGGATCAGAAGTTTAATAGCTTTGAAGACCAGATTATCGCAGTTGCCGACTACATCATCGGCCGCCTGAATGATGATCACGGTCTTTTAACCTTTATTTCCAAGAATTTATCATGGGGGATTTTTAAAACAGCTTTTGAAAATACACTGCCTGATGAGTCTTTACAGTTTTATGATTATATATTTGAACAGATGAAAAAAAATTCATATGTCTGTCCAGAGCCTGAGCTAATGCTCTTTACAATTATCGAACTCGTTGGTTCTACATGTTACAGCTGTATTTTGTATGGCCAGCCAGTATCAGTTGAAGAATATCTTCCTTATCTCCATACTGTAATACGCCAGATTCTGGCTGGATTTTTGGTTCAGCAACCGGCACAAATTGAAACAAAAACTGCTTCGTAATAAATTTTCATATTTTTTTGTGCAAAAAAGGAATGGTCATTTTCGTGACCATTCCTTTTTTCGAATCATTTAATTGTTCACTTATAATTTTCTCCAGATTATTCGTCCTTCTTTGGCTCTTCTTCAGTTTCTGCTGTCTCTGGCTCAGGTACTGCTGCATTGTGTGCTGCATTTAATGCTACTACAACCGCATCTGGATCTGTCATAATAGTAATCTTCTTATCTTCATAAATTGGAAGATCCTTTACACGAATAACATCGCCAATCTTCATGTCGCCAACATCAACTCTGACCTCATCAACCAGATCTGCTGGCAATGCCTTATAGGCAATCTCTTCAAGGCTCTCCTGAAGTACACCTTCTGCAATCTTGTCATGATTCTCTAAGACAACCTCAACAACAGAATGAACTTTTTCTGTGCTTACAAGTGCCTGAAAATCAATCTCATCAATTCTTCCTGCAACAGGGTTATATGCGACGTCCTTGATCAGTGCATCATACTGAGTTCCCTCAACATCAAGCATGATCTGACTTCCTTTATGTGCTTTCTTTAAGAATTTCTCTAACTCCAGTGCCTGAAACTTTACTGGGATAGAACCTTCAATTTTCTTTCCGAACACGTTACCTACAACGTATCCCTCTCTTCTGAGCTTCTTTGCTTTGATGTCCATGCTTCGTTTTTCAGCTTTTAAAGTATTCATTTTGTCTTTTCCTCCAAAAATCTGATTCCTTAGCAGCCTTCGACAAGAGGTTTTGTTAAGAAACTGACCTGTCTGGTCATTTCCTTTGTTCGGTATGTAATATAACACCACAAACTCAAAAATGCAAGAGGTTTTTTGTGAAGATTTTGTGAACAGTTCACGCGTCATGCTAGACAGTTTCTTTTATTTTGCTGCCACAATTGGCTTAAAATCTGCTGTATCTGCACAAAAATATCCTCCAAGCTTTTTTGTTATAAAAAGCATAATCTCTTTTGCCTTTTCATAATCCTCTGGACGAATTGTAGCTGCAAATACGGTATGAATACCATTCTGAAGCAAATAAGCATCGCCTTCGTCATCACCAAGTGTGCCTTCTAAATCTTCCATATCCAGTGTACCGCTCTCTGGCAATGAAATTTCAAGTACACCTGCTGCCTCCCAATACTCAGCATTCTGCGCTTCATTAAACAGCTCATAGATTTTGCGAAGCGGCAATTCTTCTTTGTTTAAATATAGCCATTCACCTGGCATTTTGGCAGCCGGTTTCTTACTAGTTTTTCCGTTCTTTTTTAAATTTGAGTGTGCCATAAATTTCTCCTATCAAACATTCTAACTGTTTATGAGAGTATCTATCTGACAGATCTCGATTAATACAGCTTCTTCACTGATTCCTTAGCATCTGCAAACGGTCCTGGGATGACATCGACACCACGATGCGTTCCAAAATAGTCACTGTCAAATCGGATTGCAGTTCCATCAGGATTTTCAAAGCGTTCCTCTGGCTCAAATGCCTTTCCGAGCACATCTGAATCAATCATTCTATTTTTAAAGCCTTCGATCAGTTCGTATACGTTTGTATCCAGATAATAACCGTCCTCTTTCTGAACAAGCTCTACGCGCACATCCTCACGTGCGACATCTGATATCAGAGCATTGACATCCTTCTTACTTGGCTTTGCACCACCAAGATAAGCGTTGCCTTCAATCCATACTGGCAACTTTCCTTCGTGTGCGCCATAAAGTTTTGCCATATCAGCAGGCTTACTAAAATCAAACTGAGAAATCCACTCATCATATGTCGGATACTCATCAAACATCCAGGTACCTGCTGCACGATTTTCTGTGTCAAATCCATCATCTGAATCGTGCATCGTTATAATATCATCTGATGGCCATTTCTGTACAAAGATATTATTATAGAAGCGATCATCACCGTGAAGCACGGTCATAAAGCCCATCACCTCGGTGCGATGCGGCATATGATACGGTGTATAACGCGGTCCTGTTCCTCCGCCCACACAAGTAAGTGCACCACAGATCAAATTGTGGACAAGTGCTACACCCTCTGTTGCAAAACGAAGACTTGCATCGGAAAGCATAATGTTATTATCAATCAATGTCGGGCCATGTCCAACTTCAACAAAGATATCCTGTGACATCATGCCGCCCTTTAATACAGACGCAAACGGCGGACGCTGATTATCATGCAGCAGGTTCTGGCTCAGTCTTGTTCCCTGTGCTTCCCAGTCACACCAAATACCCATTGTACAATGATGAATGTGATTGCGGCGCATTGTCACATCAATTGCAGCATGCATCTTAATTCCAGCAATCTCAGCACCGCCTAACTCCATCATGTTGTTGATATGATGAATATGGTTATCCTCAATAATACTAAACACACCACCCATACGGCCTATGATTCCGCCCTGCTCGCAATGATGAATGTTGTTTCGGCGAATGATATGGCTTCCAACTTTTTCTTTCAGCCAGCCATGATACTGACCACGACATACAGCATCACGCTCCATCTGTGTCGGGCTCTTTACATATTTTGTAGTAAAGTAATGGTCATTCTCTGGATCAAGATATTTGCCAAGCGAAATTCCTGCACACTTGCTGTTTGAGATCTCGCAGTCCTCGATGATCCAACCCTTGCTCCAATGTGGTCCAATCATTCCATCCTGATATGCAGCAGGCGGTGCCCATGTTGTTGCAGCCTTTGTCACAGTAAACCCGCTTACTGTAATATAGCCAACACCTGTCTTTGACGGCATAAAGCACTCACGTCTTACATTAATTTCCACATTTTCTTTGTTCGGGTCTGCTCCCTTAAAATTCGCATAAATAATAGTCTCATCTGTTTCCTGATCCTGTTCTGTATACCACTTGTAAACAGATTCCTCTGGAACCCAGCTGCACTCATAAACTTCGCCCTTAATACAATCCTCAAGCGAAGCTGTCTCATACAATGCTCTGTCATTTAAATAAACACATCCAGTATGCTTGTCTGCCTTGGCAAAATACCAATCGCCATATACAAATGTAGTATACGGATTATATGCACCAAAGGTACTGTTTGGCACTCGGCACACCCATACATTGTCCTGATAATGCTTCCAACTGGTGATACGCTCTGCTCCTGTAATAACTGCTGCTAATGGCTCTGTACTCTTATATGTAATGCGTGCATCTGGCTCTCCTGCAAAAATAGGATCCACATACTCACGATATACACCAGGTGCTACAAGCACTGTATCACCTGGTTTTGCGACCTTTGCTGCCTCATTAATACGACGAAATGGCATTTCCTTGCTTCCGTTTCCATCACGTCCTGCACGGACATCAACATAAATATCCATAGCATTTTCTCCTTTCAATATTAGAGATTCTTATTTTTAGCTGTTGTATATTTTTACTTACACAACAGCTTGACACGGTCTGATTATGTATATTTATTGACTCTAAGAATCAAATTGTGTCTACCGCGATTATACATCATTGCTATTAAAATGTCTCTCTTTTTCTTTATTTTTAGAAAGGTTTTTATAATAAAACGTTACTCTTTACGTGAGATTTTACTGTATCTTCAACCTCTGAAAAAACGCTTCAATTGTTTTCATTATTTTTCCGCCTTTCCTCTCGTTCATGTAATACTCTAACTGCCTTTATTTTATCCTGTTCTTTCTGCTTTCGTCAAGATAATTTTTCATTCAGTAAAAGATTCCGAAAACACCTGCGTTGCCACAGCTGTCTCGGAATCTTATTTAGGTTTATAGGTTTATGGGTTTACAAATTTAATTACTTTCCAAGAAGACCTTCAAGTGCACGGTATGCAATGCAGAATGCCTTCTCGGTATCATTTTCAGCACGCACTGCGGCATCCTTTTCAAGACTTCCTAATCCTGCAAAGTTTGCCAGATGCGGTTCAAGACTCAAATAGCCCTTGTATCCAGACTGGTCAAGTTTGTCAAAGATTGCGGCTAACTGGCCATCTCCTGTTCCTGACGGAACAACCTCACCGTCTGCCATACGTGCATCTTTTACATGAACATACTCAATATATGGCTTTAACATTTCGTAAGCCTCAATTGTATTTTGTCCGCACTGAATGAAATTTGCAAAATCAAAGGTCACTTTAAAATGATCTCCATAAAATTCTTTCATCAGATCAAGACAGCGTTCTGCATTGTCACCATAAATACCTTTCTCATTTTCATGCAGCAATACAAGACGACTAGCCTTTGCCTCCTGCACCATGCGGTCCATACGTTTCATAACTGCGTCACGAGAATCCTTCGGATCAGCATTTTCTGGCAGATAAAAACTGAACATACGAATATATGGTGTCTCAAAAATATCAGCTATGCGCTCAATGCGCTGCAGCTTTTTCATATGAGCTTCAAAATCATCCTCAATGCCAATTTTTCCAATTGGAGAACCAACTGCGGATACGCGGATTCCTGCAGCGTCAAGGCGTTTTTTTGCTTCCTTTGCCTGCTCATCGGTAAAATCTGCTACGCCAGTGCCATCGGCACTTCTAAACTCCACAAATTTAATTCCAAGCTCATTTAATACCTGAATCTGTCTGTCAAGTGATACACTGATTTCATCAGCAAAACAGCTGACTGGACAGTTTGAAAGTATTTTTCTCATGTTTTCTCCTTCTTAGTCACAAAACTTAACTATTCAAAACCACATTCACAGCAAGTAATTTTACATGACTCTGAATAGTTACGAAAATTCCACAACATGATGCTCCCGCGCTGACTCATATGCACCAAGCATCAGACGAATACTATTTTCTAACACTGGAAGCTCCAACGCAAAGTCGGTATTATTTTCCAATGCCTTATAAAAATCACCAATACATGCTGTATGACCGCTTCCCCAGTAACTTTTTCCAATTGGAACAGGGCGCTCCACGTCTGGCTTTGTAATTGTTCCATCCGGATAACGATAAGAAACATCCAAATCCTCAATGCGAACTGTTACCTTCTCGCAGGAAATCTCAATTAACGGTGGAACATCTGCACAATATGCATTCGTTGCATAAAAACATGCAACTTTTTCACCAAATCTAATATATGCCTCCAGCGTATCTTCAACCTCGATAAGCCCTTTTAAATGATGATTTGAAAGTGAAGCATCGATCCAATCTGGCTTTCCTAATAAATCAGAAAGAAGATCTAATGTATGTACAGCCTGATTAATCAATACACCGCCGCCCTCTGTTGCAAGCTTTCCTCTCCACTCACTCTGCGTATAATATGGTGCCGGACGATTCCAAGTGACAAGTCCACGTGCGCCTAACACTTTTCCTGCCGCGCCTGATGCAATAAATTCTTTTGCTGCGCGATAGCTTGGATTATAACGATTCTGATAGCATAAGCCCAGCTTTGCCTTTGACGCATAAACTGCCTGCTTTAACTGATCCAGCTGCGCCAATGTGATTGCCGGTGGTTTTTCCATAAACACATTTATGCCGCGCTCTAGTGCATACTGTGTCATAGGTACATGAAGATAATGCGGCGTACAAACATGAAGCACATCAGGCTGCTCTTTTTCAATCATTTCCTCTAGTGAGGCATATGGCTTTGTATGAAATCTTTCGGCATAATCCTGGGCTTTCTCAAAATGAATATCTGCCACACCGACAAGCTCTGTATCTTTTTGAGCAGTCAGTACGGCAGCATGGACTGCGGCGATATTGCCGCAGCCAACAATCACTGCACGTTTCATAGAAGCACCTCCTACTTATTCCTTAGTCTTGCTTCCGTAACTTCCTGTTGTATCAAAAGTAATATCCTGTACATTTTCCTTTTTCTTGGAATTTGCACGATGCTCATTCAATTTTTCAAGGAAGAGATCCTCGTCAATTGGCAGACTAACCGGCTTTTCAAGCCATGAAGACAAATGCATTGCATTAGACAGCTCAAGTCCATGAATACCTTCAACGCCATCTGCCACTAATGGCTCACCGCGAAGAATAGCAGCAGCAAACGCATTTAATACACCAATATGCTGAGGATTCTTTCCGTCAAGCTCTAATGTCGTCTCATGACACGGTGGCTTTGCAAATCCTTCTGTTGCCTGATAGCAGTACTCTCTCTCATTAATTTCAAGCTCATAGAACTTAAGCTCATCTTTTTCTGCAACAAGCTTTCCTTTTTCGAGTGTTACCTCAAGACGGTTTGTTCCAGGTGCATCAGCTGTTGTAGTAACAAATACACCAGTTGCGCCATTCGGGAACTCCAGATATGCAGTTACATCATCCTCAACCTCTATATCATGCCACTTTCCGTTATGACAGAATGCACGTACCTTTGACGGCATTCCGCAGATCCACTGCAGCAAATCCAAATTGTGCGGACACTGATTTAATAAAACGCCGCCGCCTTCGCCGTCCCATGTTGCTCTCCAGCCGCCTGAATTATAATATGCCTGTGTGCGGTACCAGTCTGTGATGATCCAATTCACACGCTTTAATTTTCCGTAATCACCGCTCTGTACCATGTCATGCATCTTTTTATATATACAATTTGTTCTCTGATTGAACATCATACCAAATACGCGGTCGCTCTTCTCTGCGGCCTCGTTCATTTCTCTTACCTGCTTTGTATAAACACCTGCCGGCTTCTCACACATAACATGAAGTCCATTTTCAAGTGCAAGGATTGTCAGTCGCGGATGATCATAATGCGGTACTGCGATCAATACAGCATCACATGTACCTGATTTGATTAAGCTGTCGCCATCCTCGAAAATTGCTGTGCCCTCCGGCATATTTTCCTTTGCCCACTCTCTTCTGCTCTCACGAAGATCTGCCGCTGCCGTAATACGCACTTCCGGCACTTTTCCTGCCATGATATTGGCGGTGTGGCCACTTCCCATGTTACCAACACCAATAATTCCAAGTCTTACCTGTTCCATCTATCTTTTTCTCCTTCTTATATTCACTATCATAAAAGATTAACGATATCCAGCCTTTGCAAGATTATCATAACTTGTCTTCAAACACTCAAATGGGCTGCCCTGTGTGCAGACATCCTGCTCTACCAACATATATTCACAACAACTGTTCTCAAGTTCCTTAAAGATTGCCGGGAAGTTTAAATTACCCTCCATAACTGGTGCCATGATCTGGTTCCAACCCTTAATCTGCATATCTTTTAAATGAACGCACGGAATACGATCCTTTAACAGACGAATCCACTCGCATACATCAGCACCCGCTGCTGCTACCCAATAGGTATCCAGAGTAATTCCCATCTCATCTGGTGCAAATCCTTCCATAAGATACTCAATCATGCGTTTTTTCGAATTTGCATTTGGTAGATTTTCTGCCTCAAATGCCTCAAACTCAGTATTGTGATTGTGGTACATCAAAAGCTTTCCTGATGCAGCAATCTTTTTTGCCGGCTCCTTAAAATCATCCATGAAATGGCTCAGCCACTCCTTTGTACGATAGCGATCTGGCATCATTCCAAGTCCAATATAGCGGCATCCCATGATATCATGCTCCTTAATAAGTGCTTCAGTATCATAGAGGATTCGATTAGGATCACTGTGTGTCAATGCAATCTCAAGACCATTTGCATCACAGATTTCTCTAATCTGCTCTGGCTTAAGATCCTTTCCTACTGCGGAAATCTGGACAGTCTTATAGCCCATTTCTGCAATTTTTTTCATAGAGCATGCGAAATCCTTTACATTCTGAGTATACGATTTAATCGTATAAAGCTGTGCACCTGTTTTCATAATAAATCTCCTTTTTAATTTTATTTTTTGTTGGTTTTTATCAAGTTTGTTTCGTTTTTTCTAGGCTTCTATGTCTACTATACTTCTTTTAATCCAAAAGATCCATTGCAAAAAGGAAACAAAACATTGCATATATAGCGATCATATGGTATCCTGTTTTGCAGAGCACAAAAAAGTAAAGAAAGGTTCTGATCATATGGATTCAACGGCACATATCAATACCGATCTTGTTTCATTTGGCTATTCAGAAAGCACATATGTGATGACAGATTATGCGCTTCACTGCCACAATTTTTATGAGGTTTTTTATTTTCTTTCTGGTGACGCCGACTATCTGGTAGAGGGTGTTAACTATCAGCCGACACCTGGAAGTGTGCTGTTACTATCACCGCACGCATTTCACGGTGTGCGTGTAAACAGCACTGCCCCATATAGGCGCTATTCACTTCATTTTCACCCAGATCTGCTGCTTCCAGAGCGGCGTGATTTTTTATTGCGCGCATTTCCTCAAACAGGTGAAAATGCCAGACAGCCTATTTATTTTAAACATACTGAGCAATTTCATCTGCTGTCCTATCTGGAAAGTCTTGAATCCTGTTCTCGTAAAAGCAATGAATTTCAAGCACAGATGCTTCCGATCTGCGTAGAAGCGCTGCTTATGCAAATTGCAGATATGAGTGATTCGTGCAATGCTTTTTCAAAACAGTCTGACACTCCACAGACGCAGCTTAGTTCCATTCTTTTTTATTTAAATCAGCATTTGAAGGACCCAGTGACACTTGATGAAATTTCAGATCATTTTTTTATCAGCAAGCATCATTTAAATAAAGTTTTCAAAAAGGCAACCGGAACAACTGTAATTGACTACCTTTTAAGAAAACGAATCGCTTATGCACAGATGCTTCTTTTTAATGGCTGCCACGCAAAAGAAGCCGCTGCAAACAGCGGCTTCCTTGACTATTCTTCTTTTTATCGTTCTTATGTGCGCATACTAGGACATCCGCCTGGCGCAGACCGTGGAGTCCTCGCCAAACCAAATGATTCTGGTATCGGAAATGTGACGGTGCAGATTTAAATTTACTTATTTCTGCCGACTTTTTGATATACCATTTGCGTTCATCCATATCAGCTACCTTATCCAGAAGAACAATATTATGACCCCACGGAATTTGTGCAACAACCTGTTGCACAAATTCCCGATCTGGATAAGTCTCAGCGAATTTTGCCATATATTTTAAATTTCGAACGGAATATCCCTTACTCTCTGGAAAAGCAATCAGCATATCTGAATTCACATGAATCGTTGCACGGTATTGTGCAGCCCTAATTTCCCTCTTAATATGCAATCCTGAAATAATCCAAGTATGCCTTATATCGATCTTGCGCTGTCAAGCAAGTGTCTGTCAGGTACCCTTTTTCATTGTTCCATTCTTTCAATCCTCGATAATAAAACATTTTCAAATTATCCTCAATAATGAACGGAACAATATTGTATTTTAGGCATTCTTTGAACATAATCAATCGTCCCACACGACCATTACCATCCTGAAATGGATGGATACATTCAAACTTTACATGAAAATTCAGAATATCTTCAAGTGCCTTTTCTTCCTGATTATTATACTCTGACAGTAATTTCTTCATTCTATCTGCAACTTCTTCTGGAAGTGCAGTCTCCATACCGCCAACTTCATTTGGCATTTTCTTGTAATCGCCGACAACAAACCAATCCTTTCTGGAATCACTAGTGCCATTTTTCAGAACCAGATGCAGCTTCTTGATAAAATTTTCCGTCAATGTTGCTTTTGCATAGTCAATAATCATATCAATACACCGAAAATGGTTTGCTGTTTCAATCACATCATCTACATTAAGCACTTCTTTTTCTATACCAATAGTATTCGTCTCGAATATATATCGGGTCTGATCGTGGGTCAATTGACTGCCTTCCATATGGTTTGAATTATATGTTAAATCAATCTGTGTCTTATGATAAATACCTCCAGAGTATTTATTTGCCTTCTCATCCAGCAAAATATCCAATAGCGTCGTCTTTTTTTCTTTCTTCTTATTAGAACGCTCTGGCTTTTTTGCATTTTCCGGAATGTTCCATGTCTTTCCGGTAATAAATGCTCCCGGTACACGCCCGTGAGCACAATAATTTCTTACACTACGTTCAGATACATCCCATTTTTTTGCCATTTCAGCAACTGAAAAGTATCGCATCTGCCATCCTCCTTTCACACGATCAAAACCACATTCTATGGGCTTTTCATTGTCATAATTCAAAAATTGCACTTACTATGGTTAGTATACTACATTATCGGCAATAAGTCCACACACTCTTATTTGCTTTTATTATTTTTGCCAATAAAAATATTAATAAAAAGCTGGATACTACTTCCTATAAAGCAATATCCAGTCTCACTTATTTTATTCTTTATTCCTAAACCAACGCATACGCAATACCTTTTTTTGATTCTGTCCTTTATTACCATGTCAGCACGCGAATCTCTGCATTCTGATCAAGCGGATCGCGGTGCTGATAATTAAACAAAACAAACTGCTTTTCATCTGTGGCCACTAGGGACAGGTACGGTGGTCCATTATCTGTCCCAGATGGCTTCCACTGTATAGTTGATTTCATCCGAGCACTTCTTTCCTAGCATAAATTTCTCCTTCAAATTCCGATTGAGACGTGGTCTGTATGCTTTATTTCTCACACAAGCTACTTAATCCATATTTATATATTTAAAATATTTTATGATGAAGATGAAGTTATAGCAGATAACAGGTCGGCAGGCCTTTCAAAAAAATAATCTGCTTTTATGTGCTTATTATGACTGCCCCATACTGCCAAAGCAAAATCAATTCCCGCATTTTCCGCACATTTACTGTCATATTTGCTGTCTCCGATATAAAGCACTTTACTATGGTCTGTTTTTGATAATTCCATATATTTCAAAATCGGTGCGGCATTGGGTTTATGTTCCTGTGTATCGTCTGCACATATGATTATTTTGAAATAATGATTGATACCAAACGGACAAAAATCATGTGTAAATTCTTCCCTTGTCTTTGATGTGACAATCCCTATTTCATAATCCAGGCTTATAAGATTTTTCAATAATTCAACGATTCCGTCAAATACTTTAATGGTATTTGTATAGTTACGCATATTTTTATCCCATAATTCTATCGCATAGGAAGTGTCTTTTATCTCAAGTTTTTTCAAAGCGTCTGTCCCTGTAATCCCTAACGCAAATCTTAGTTCAGAGCATGGTATCTCTCTCCCAGACAATCCCTTTATAGTTTCCTGTAGGGAATGTAATACAGCATATTCCGTATCAATCAGAGTACCGTCAATATCAAAAACAATATGCTTATACTTCATGCTGCCACCTTTCCCTGCCTGTATCAAAATCACTGGATTCGTAATACACGATATCCCTCCTTAACGAAAACTGTTTTCCACAATACCCGGAAGCAAAGAGTAGATAGAACAGCCAATCTGACTTTCAAACTGTTCTTTAATCTCGAAAATCTTTTTCCACCTGTCTATTGTCGCTGTGTGAACACCGTACCGTATTGTCACGTCTACAAATCTCTTTTCCAAAAGACAGAACCCCGTCGGCATAGCCAATGCATCACATAACTGTACAAGACGGTCATAATCATCATATACCGCATTTGCAACAAATTCTTTCATAAACAGATAATCCTCATCACTGACATCAAACTCACCGATAGATGTAGCAATATCCTGAATCATAAATGCGTGGGATATACATATCTGTGCAGCTTTTTCCCATCCGCGCTCCATACAGTACCGATAGCCGTCTATCAGATGCCTTTCCGAACTCACTCCGGCATAGCGTCCAATATCATGCAACAGCCCGAAAATATATGCCTGTTCAGAAGATAAATCTTTACAGTGTGATGCGATGTTTTTACAGGCTTTGGCTACAAACCGGGAATGGTCTGCCCATGCTCCCGGATTGGCTTCTGACGCTTCCCTTAATGCCAGTTCTGCGGTCTGAATGTTCAGTTTTACCACCCTGTGCTCACCTCCTGTAAATTGCTGATTTTCTTTACAGGTATCATTATAATGCAAAAGGCATAGAAAAAATATTTCTTTTCTGCCATTACCTATCACTATTCTGCCATTTTTTTCTATATTCTATAGGTGAACAATGTGCGTATTCCCGAAAAACCTTTCCAAAATAACTGCTACTCCCTAAACCGCACTCATGGCTGATAACAGTAACAGATTCCTGCCCCTTTGCCAACATCTGACAGGCAACTTGTAGACGGTAAGTTGTTATATACTCTACGGGTGTCACATGCAGACAGTCATGGAACACTCTATAACACTCCCTTTCGCTTAGATATGCTGCCGCAGCAAGTTCTGGAATAGATATTTTTTCTCTGTAATGTTCATGAATGTATATCATCATCAGCTTTATTTTATCGTTGCTTTTGTTATGTTCCCCTTTCTTTTCACGCATAGAACGAGAGAATTCAAAAAGCATGAGCCATATTTCCGTTAGGGCTTCCCGCAGTTTTATTTCATATCCAAATTCATCACTGGATAAACGAAATGAGTCAGCAAGCAGTTTCAAAATTCTTTCTTCTTCTGCATTGCCTGGAAAAAGCGGAATTATCTCAATCTGTGGGGCTGTTATGACAGGCGCAATATATTTTTGTTCAATCCTACTTCCATGTTCTCCTGCAAGTAAGGAAACATCGAAAATATGAAGCAGCTGTATATTCTTTTCTCGCTGCGATATTGCTTTTGTCATATGGAGTACATTGGGATTTATCATGCCTCCGCTTCCAGCCGGAAACAATATTTTTCCTCCTGGCGTATCATATTCAATGCTGCCGCTTTCCATATAAAAAAGCTCCACTGTCCTGTGCCAGTGCCACGGTACATAACACCCTATATACTTGTCAAGTTCTGCCCTCGAAGCGATATAGGGAAAATCTTTTTCAAAACCTGGAAGCAATTCTTCCTTGCTTCCAGTATAAAATTCAATGCTATGGATATTTTTCATATCTGTTCACCTGCACATCTAGGAATGACCGGCATATTCCGGCTTAAAATCACCTGTTTTCAATTCAATGACTACATAGCAGCGAAGATCTTTCCAGATCGAGTAGGAGGCGGCTTTTGCCGCCGACCTCTCACACCACCGTGCATACCGTTCGGTACACGGCGGTTCAGTTAACTTGACATTTCATAAAGTACTCTTCAGCGGATAACAGACCAAATTTTGAAAGTCGCGCATTTGACATTGCGAAGCAAATGGATTCATTTCGACAAACTCTGGCATACCCGTGTGTCCATGCCGCTCTTGCCGCATTGCCTTTGCTTATTCCTAGTTTTATTAGATTTCTAAGTCGGTTTCTTGGTGTTTTCCAATGTTTCCATATACACATTCGAAATCTATATCGGGTGATTGCGTCTAGCCTCCAGGTTACCCTTCGAATATTCCCTATTTTGAAGTAGTTGACCCATCCTCTTATCAGCTCAGACACCTTCTTTGCCTTGTACACATTACTTACTCCCCATTTCCGAGTTGTAAGCATTTTCAATTTTCTTACTATCTTGTCCACTGACTTCTTATGAGCTTTTGGTTTGTATTCCTTGTACTTGTAAAAGGTAAAACCTAAATATTTTATTTCTTTGGGTCTTCCGATTTTACTCTTTTGGCGATTTACTTTCAGTAACAGTTTTGTTTCAATATATCTCGTAACTGATTCCATTACTCTTTTTGCCGCTTTCCGGCTTTTAACTAAGATAATGCAATCATCCGCATATCTTACAAACCGAAGTCCTCGCCGTTCGAGTTCCCAATCAAGCTCATTTAGTATAATGTTTGCAAGTAAAGGAGAGAGGTTTCCCCCTTGTGGAGTTCCCATCTCTGTTTCCTCTACTTGTGTTCCAACCATTACTCCGCTTACCAGAAACTTTCGAATCAATGACAATATCTTTCCGTCTTTGATTTCTTTATTCAAGATAGATATAAGTTTATCATGGTTTACTGTATCGAAGAATTTCTCTAGGTCAATATCAACAATCCAGTTATATCCCTCGTTCATGTATTCTACTGCTTTCAGTACCGCTTGTTGCGCGCTTTTCTGAGGGCGAAATCCATAACTGTTATCATGGAACTTTTCATCATAAATAGGCGTTAGTACTTGCGCTACTGCTTGTTGTATTGTACGATCTGTTACGGTCGGGATACCCAGTTTACGCTTACTTCCATCTTCTTTTGGTATTTCTACCCGTTTTACTGGCATCGGCTTATAGGTTTGATTTCTTATACTTTCTTTGATTTGCTCCCCGTTTTTCCTCAAATGAGAGAGCAGGGCTTTATATTCCATCCCGTCTACTCCAGCTGCCCCCTTATTCCTTACTACTTGTAAATAAGCGTTATTTAGGTTGTCTTTCGATAGGATGTTTTCTATAAGCGTACTTTGTTTCATGCGTTGTTTCCTTTCCTTTTCGTGAGTTCTGAACACTCAGTACCTATGTACCCCTTTCGGCTAGTGTATTATCAGGACTCTCAATTGGGATTTACTCCAACTGATTAACTGTTTGGTCCTTCGCTCCAGTGAGTTTCCTCACCTTCTCAGCTACTATGACCGCTGCTGACTTCCTGTAATTCGTTGTTACTATGGCTAATGAAACCACTTACAGGATCTCCTCGGTTAAGACTCGTTATCTTTCCCATCATCTATTCGCCATGTCTACTAACAGCCTTTGGTTAGCATTTGGACTTTAACTTGATCAGCAGTCTTATCCAGGCTGTAAGCCTTATACATGATTTCTGTCCGTCGAACCGATGGTTTGCCGCAGACTTCCTTCAGATTCCACCTTACAACGGACACCCTTGTCTTGTTGGCTATGTGCTTCCCGCTAACAGGCGCACTTAGGACTTTCACCTTTAAGATTAACGCTCGCGCCGAGCGAACTGATACTCCCACGCGCGTTCTTGCGAACGGCCGGGGTTTTCTGCGCTGAATCATTATAATTATTATCCTTTTTTCTCTCAATACACGATTCCTAAATTTTACGAATCTCTGCATTCTGATCAAGCGGATCGCGATGCTGATAATCAAATAAAACAAACTGCTTTTCATCTGTAAATGGTGGCACAAAAACTTCAATGTGATAATCACGAATCACATCCTTATAGGAACTCTCTGGAAATGCTTTCAGGCATACTGCACGTATCTCTTCCTTATAAGAATCCTGCTCAAGCGCAAATGATGGGCGCTTTCTCGCATAATCACGCAGATAATAGTCAAGCGTCAGAACTTGCCGTACAAGTATATCATCAAGCGTTGTACGCGCTGCAGCGAAGTCACGGATAAACTGATACTGTGCTTCTCTGCTGTGCTTTTTTTCATGCATTTTTCGAGCACGGTATTCATCTGAAAGAGCCTCGTACAATAAAAATGGACGGTCAAATTGTTTGCACAAAACTTTAACGGTGTTGGAAAACTGTCCGCTGTTGTAGTATGTCTCAACCATCTCCTCTAAGCCTTTAAGCCTAATAATGTCATCATAGGAAAGCCATGGTGTTTTTAATACTTCATATGGCGGCTCTGCCTGTGACAATATTCCATACTGGCTTGCCTGTGCCTGCATCGGAGAACCCTTTAATACCTTTAAAAAGCCTAACTGCAGTTGGCTTGGCTTCATCTGATACACCACATCAAAGGAATGACCAAAACTCTCATAATCCTCTAATGGCAGACCTGCAATCAGATCGAGATGCTGATGAATGTTATGGAACTGACGAATTTTCTCTGTAACTTGTGCCACACGTGCCAAATCCATCTTTCTGTTGATTGAGTGAATCGTATCAGGGTTTGCTGTCTGCACGCCGATCTCTAACTGCACAAGTCCCGGACGCATTGTCTTTAAAAGTGCAATTTCTTCCTCATCAAGAATATCTGCTGCAATCTCGAAATGAAAGTTAGTCACGCCATTGTCATGGTCGCAAATAAACTGCCAAATTGCCATTGCATGTGATTTTTTACAGTTAAAGGTGCGGTCTACAAATTTAACCTGCGGCACGCGCTGCTCTAAAAAGAAGGCGAGTTCCTTTTTTACTGTATCGAGTGGGCGAAAACGCAGTTTCTTATCTATTGATGAAAGACAATAGCTGCAAGAAAATGGACAGCCTCTGCTTGTCTCATAATAAATAATTCTATTCTTAAAACCATCCATCCGTCCTGCCTCATCATAAATAAATGGAAGATCTTCCATCGGTGTGAGCGGCTGCGGACTTGTCTGGTGGAAGATTCCGTTTTCATCCAGCCATGCCGCCCCATCTGGAAATGTTTTGGATAATGGATTTGCATCTTTTTCACGCGCTGCGTAATACTCTATCAGCGCTGGAAAGCTCTTCTCTCCCTCTCCGTATAAAACTCCATCCACCTGCAAAAGTGACCTCAAAAAACTCTCACAGTCATAGGAAACTTCCGGTCCACCAACCCAGATTTTGACACTTGGACAGAGATTTTTTAAGTTTCGCACTAGCTGTCTTACATACTCGATATTCCATATATAGCAGGAAAAGCAGACAAGATCGGCATGATGAAGATAGATATCATCAAAAATCTCTGATGCGTGATGGTTTATTGTGTACTCAGCCAGTTCCACCTCTACCCCAAAAATCTGCTTTTGCTTTAGATCGCGCAGTGCGCACTCGCGAAGCAGGTAAACTGCCGGGTTTGAATGAATATATTTTGAATTGATGGCCACTAAAAGGCATTTCATGCTTTCTTACTCCTTCATATTTTTCTAATCCCAATAAAGTAATTTAAATATGCTAGCGTGTTAAAAGAGCAAATATTTTTCAAGTACGTTCACACACAGTTCCAGTCCACTCTGATCCGTCTCATCAAAGCGAGCCAGATCTGGACTGTCGATATCAAGTACTGCTGCCACTACACCGCTCTTGTTATGAATTGGAATTACAATCTCCGAGCGAGATGCACTATCACATGCTATATGTCCCGGAAACTCATGTACATCCTTTACAAGCTGTGTCTCATCCTTTTTTGCTGCTGTTCCGCATACACCTTTTCCAAATGGAATGCGTATGCAGGCAGGCTTTCCCTGAAATGGTCCTAGTACAAGCATATTTTCCTTCACAAGATAAAATCCAGCCCAGTTAATATTTTCTAACGCCTCATTTATCGCAGCGGACGCATTTGACAAATTTGCAATCAGATCTGGTTCTCCCTCGATTAATGCCTGAAGCTGCTGTGCAAGAAGTTCATATTTACTGCTATTACTCATAATGCTATGTTTTCCTTTCTATCAGCTATTGAAATTATCACTGTTTTTGTTATCACTATTTCAAACTATCATTACTAATTCTTATGCTAACACATAATAGCTATGTTTTCCAGCTCCCTGAGCCTTCATTTGTCCTTTTTCGCATAGCTCTTTAATCAATTTAAATGCTTTTGTTGAACCAGAACCAATTAGTTCCTCAACTTGCTTTCTAGTTATTTTTCCATTCTTACTGACAAATTCAAGCACCTTTTGTTGCTGTTTTCCTGAATTTTTTTTCGTCTTCGAAGACTCTGCCTGAGTAAACTCTCTACCCGACTTTTCTGTCTCATTTCGATTTGGAAGAGTTACACGGAAGACACCTTTAGCAGTTTCAAATTCTGGCTGCAGTGGCTCGCTTTTATATGCTCTTTGGATCTTTCCAATTCCTGTTCCATAGCTTTCAATCAATCTCATTCTATAAAAACAAGCTGCCAAATTTGGATTTCTTGACTGCGAAACGCCAAGAAAAATTGATTCTAATTCAAGGCCAGAAACCAATCCTCCTAGCGAAACAAATTCCATCCGATCTTCATAAATGTTGATCAAATTACTTGCACTAAACGAATAATCCCGATGTACAACACTATTTAATAGCGCTTCTCTTACCGCTTCTTCTGGATAATCCCTCTTATCAGTTCGATTAAGTCCTGAAAAACTGGCTTTTGTCCTATTAACAAGATCTATAAATTCATATACATCTCCCAACTGTTTCAAAATTGATCCTGAAAATTCTTTCCGATCTCGAAAAATTTCTTTATCAATTCCTTGAAACAATGCCACTTTTATTGTTGTTTCACACTGATCGGAAAGCAATAATGCCAAATTGGTATATAAACCGTCTTCTCCTATTAATTTTAATGTTTTCATTTGAGCAGAACCTATCGCAATTGATCGTGCCTCCATTTGTGCTGTAAATTCTTTAAATGTTAATTCCTGATTCATACTCCTGCACGATTCAAAAGATCTTCCACTATTCTCAATAATCATTTCGCGAATCCCTTCTTCCGTCATCGGTTGAGTTGAACTTCCTTTGCGCACATATACGCCACTTGGCTTCAAGCCCTTTTCTCTAAGATAATATGGACGGTTTGTTCCTGTTGTTACATGAATTTCAACAACATGTTTCCCTTCCATTTGTTCTGCCTGTACTTTAACAAATGGCATTATATCTGGTGCAATAGAATCTTTTAATGAATTTACAATTTGAAGCATTGCAGAATCAGGATCTTCCATGCCAATTACAACTCCGTCTTTACGGATACCGACATATACAACTCCACCATCTGCATTGGCAAATCCAATTACTTCTTTTCGAATATCCGAAACATATTCCTGCTTAAACTCAATATTTTGGTTTTCAAAAGAAATCATATTTATACCGTCCTTTCTTGTTTTTCCTCTTTCCGCTTCTTTCTCTTATTATATAAAAGTGAGAAAGAAACGTCAAGAGTGAGAAAGAAAGTTCTAATTTCCTTTTATTTACAAAAACTGGGTAGGAAAACCCACACTTTTAACTAAGGGAATACGTCAAACCAGCAAGATTGGATCAATCACAAGGAAGTTATTTCCGCAAGCTTTTTCACGATCAAAATGACTCTCCGGGTCGACTGCCATCCAACCATCGATTACTTTTGATTCTTCCTCTTTTCCTGTAATATTTACGTTGTGACGCGGCTCCTCAAAATACGAAAACAGAACATTCTCATGCAGTGATATATACTGATATTTATCTCCCTTAAGCAGTCCTTCCTGAACAATTGCATAATGCCAATAAGTATAAGAAAACAGCTTTTCTGGTTTTAAAAATGCAATACGACCAATGCGGTTCTCATTTGAAGCGCGCTCTTTTACCCACTCAGAAACATCACCAGGAATACTGTGATGATAAATATGATACATAGGTGCCCATGGTGTTAATCCGTTTTCCTCCGGCCACTGCTCCATATAGGGTGCTAATGGTGCCAGAAGTGTCTCTGGGCAAATACCTTCCTGTAATGTTTCCATATACAGAAATAACATATTTTTATGCTGATACAAACATACAGTCAGTACCTTGTTCTGCTCCTTTTGTTCCTGCACAAGTGTCTTTGTCTGAGCGAGTGCGGTGTCCCAGTCTTCCTTTAAAACATTTGCTTTTACGCAGCCGCGATATTCACTTCTTTTAATCATGATTTTTTCATTCCTTTCTTCATCTTGTTTTATTATTTCTGTTGTTCTTGCTTCCTTCTGCCTACCGCTTCGTTTCATTATAAAAGAACCCTTTGCAAAACGCAAGTGCGCTGCAAAAGGTTCTTTATTTAAAACATTTATTTAAATCAAACGAACATACACAGTTTTTGTATAGCCACTTTGAACACAAATTGGCGGCTTTGTGTAGCATCCCCACGACAATTCTGGATAATTGAACTCACTATCAATAATAAAGGATGTATCACCTTCAAAATCATCATTAAAGATCAAAAAATGATCAATAAAAACATAATCTCCCATAGCACCTGGCATATGTTCACCTGCAACTTCAATCTTTAATTCATGATCTCCTTCTGGCAGATCCTGTACAGAAAACACCAGACAACCATATTCTTTTTCGTAGCCTCTGGCTACTCCAACAGTGGGCTGTCGTCTTCCTAAATTGATTTTCGAATCTGCAAGAACACCATCCACAAAAACTCTCGCAAAACCACCAAGCAAGTCAACGCTAGATACAAATGCTGCCCCTGTTCCTGAAAAATGAAGCGTACAGCTATCGCCTGCCTGCTTTGACCACATTTCTGTACTTCCAAGTGAGCGATTTTTTGTATCGACGGCTACCCAGTTTCCTTGATATACCAACCTAGGATCACGATCATTTACAATCAAATTTGGATTATGAGATAAACAAATTCGTACTGAATCACTTCCATCTGAATATGCTCCAAAGCCATATGTTCCATCTGACAGCGCTGCCTGTATGATATGAGACTTCATACTGCAAAAATCTCTGCTTCCTCGTTTTCCTGTATCGTATGGTCCGAACAAAATCGTATCCTTCTCATCCTCCTGATATTCATGAATCGGTTTTTCTGTTGGACTCAGTGTTGGTGTACTGCTGTGTTTTTTTGCAGTTCCATAATTTCTTCCAATATGCCATTTGGGGTAACTGCTCCATTCACCATTTCGATGCCAGTTTAACGTATCTAGATCATGTGCCACATCAAAAGCAATTCCAACCTCTTCATATCCGCCGCTATCGGTATCATCACCTATTCGCATTGCCACTTTTCGTGGACTCGGATATGGCATATCAGTAATAGTATAATTAACCTGCAACAGACCACTGGCATCAATATTAATATCGAAACGAACACCAACCTTGCCATAATGACCTGACACATGGAATGTCGCCACGTCCATAATTTCATAAGAAAGCTGATCAAATTCCCATGGCTCAAGCGCAAGTCCTGTCAGATGCAGATGTGGACCACCTTTTAATACCTCCCTGCCCTCTTTGCTTCCACTGACAAATAGTCCTGTCTTTTTACTCAACACATATGAAAAATCTTTTCCTGAAATCACGAATGTATCTTCTTTTTCACAAACTTCAGGTGCTATTTGACATAGCACTGGATAATGCGCTGGTTTTTCTTCTAACACAAAAGCTTCTTCATTTACAGAAAAATCGAATGCATCAAAAAATTCCATCTCCAATTGACTGTCTTTTGCATAAACTGCTGGAATAATAATTTCCACAATTTCTCTTGGCAAACCATTTGGCAGCATCATGCTTCCTTCCTGTCTAGCTTCTTTTTTATCAGTCACTGCCCATTTCAGCTTTGTCTCCGAAAAGTTTGTATGCAAGAATCTATTTTCCGCCTGAATGGCAATCTTTCCATTTTTTTCATATGGCTTCTTGACAATTTGAACAGGCGAATATGCCTTTCGTACATGATAATACTCTGGCTTTTTTCTTCTCCAGCCATCAATTATACCCCACTGTGGCTGAAATGGTGCTCCCTTTCGCACATCATCTAATCCTGCCCAAATTGCACAGCCAAGTGTTCCTTTTGTTTCATACAAGCGATTATAAAAGTCGCGAATTGTAATACCCCAAAAATCCCGCACTCCAGGGTCGCGTTTTAAATCTTTTCTACAATAGCAAGGAACATGTGTAGATTCATCGTGCAGCACTGGCCACTCCATAGGCTGATGTTCACTGCGGTTAAAGCTATCTACTAAAGCATCCGCTTTCTGATCCCAAGCAGCATAATGCATACTCCACAAATCTGCGCGATCATCGTCTTCCTTTTGTGTAATTGGATAACTAAAAATTGTCAATCTGGAAGGATCTTCCTCGTGCGCATAGCGATTTTCCAGTTCCAAGTTGCTGCCCCAGATACTTTCATTTGCAAGTGAATAAATTAAAACACTCGGATGCGAGCGATCTCTTTCAATCATTTCTGAAAACTGTCCCAAAAAGCGATCTGTATAGGCAGGATCATTCTGTCTGCAATCAATTTCTTGTCCCAGAAATGCCACTGCTATCTCATCTTCTACATAAATACCATATTCATCACAAAAATCAAGAAAATCTGGTCTTGGCGGGTAATGGCTGGTTCGAATAAAATTGACATTGGCCTCTTTGAGCAGTTTTACATCCTGCAATGCAAGCTCTCTGCTAATTGCACGTCCTGTTACTGGATGGATATCATGATGATTTATACCATGAAGTTTCAATTCCTGACCATTTAAAAACACTTGACTTCCGCGTTTTTCCAACATACGAAAACCAATTCGACGATGCGTCTTTTCTACGATTTGGTCATCCACCATCACCTCTGCTGTAAGTGTATATAAATAAGGATGCTCACAATCCCATTTCAATGGATTTTCTACAATAAACTCGTAAGTTTCTTCCTCTTCTTCTGTGATTGTCTTACATCCAAGTATATTTATCTCCCCAGACGGCGATGTCAATAAAAATCTAACTGATGCCTGTGCACCACAAAGTCTTGTATACACTTTTAAATTTGCATTCTCACTCGCTTTATCCAGTATCGTATCTGCATGCAAGCGTGCTAAATAGGTTCTTGGCAAACGAACAAGTGTGACATCTCTCATAATGCCGCCCCTGTGAAATCCGCATACCTCATCTGGCTTATCGGTAACACCTATTGTCATGCGACTTACACAGCCTGGTGCTGTATATTTCGTAATATCACAATCCCAACTCACGAATCCACCGTAATGATCCATTACATACTGACCATCCACAAATATACGCCCATAGCAATTTACACCATCAAACCGAATAATGATACGACTATCTTTCCAATCCTCTGGTATTGTAATTTCTCTTGTAAAAGCGTATTCACCTTTAGGCGCCTCTACTTGCATCGGTAGTTTTATAGATTCCCATTTTGAAAAATTAGTCTCTTTTTTCCAAAATTCTTTTTCCGGGGTTAAATTCATTTGCCATGGCTCTTCTAATAAATCTATACTTGTATTTGTGCAGCCATAGGTTTCATCCGGAAGCGGGATTACAGTTGGACGCGGCCAACTTTTTTTATTGTTTTTTTCAGTCATGTTTTCACACTTTCTTTTTGTAATTCTAACAATATCACTATTCATATTACAAACTTTACAAAAAAGCAACTTAGGTATTCACTATACAATCAGTTCCACCGAAGTTGCTTTTTAATACAATTGATTTCTCATTTACTGGAAATATCCTGTTCCAAGTACTTTAGGGCTAACTCCAAGTTATGATTTGATAATTCCTGCACTATCCGTCTATGTGAGTTTGGATCATGAAATATTGTTTTCAACGTTTTCTGCAGCTCCCACATTTGCTGAGCATAAATTCGCTTTTGACGATCAATTGTTTCCTGCAAATAACGAAGCAATAAACGATTATTTGAATAGGATGCCAGCTGCAAATGAAATTCGCAATTATCCTCCCATATCATCCATACATCATCAAGCTTTTTAGCTCCATTCATCCCATCGACCTGCCGCATTAATTCAGGTAAATGATATTGCACAATATCCTCATACCCTTCCTTAAGTGCCTCTTTTTCCAAAAGAATACGCATACGAACAACTTCTTGTCGATCTTTCTCCTGCGATTTAATTACTAAGTAACCATATCGAGGCACACTCTGCAGCACACCCTCCGCACACAGTTTTATAAGGGCTTCTCTTACAGGTGCTTTGCTAACCTGAAAGACTTCCATCAAACGTCCTTCGTTTAAAACCATATCCTCATCTGTTGCATTCTTTATTATCATTTTCAAAATTTCATCATGAATTTTTTCTGATAAAAGCTGCTTCTTACTTTTTGAAAATACATTTTTCTTATCTATCATTCTTTTTCTCCATTGCAGTTCGTGTTCTTTATTTCTATATTGTTTTCTACCATTGTAACTTAACTTTTCCTTTTACACAAGCAGTTCTTTTCCTGCAAAAGAGCTTTCATTTTCTTATTTTCAAAGGCTTCTTGCAGCTTCTACAATCCAGCGAAGTCTTTCCCAATCGATCTTGGCATCAATTGTACAGTCACCGCCCAGCATTAAACCTAACTTTCCATGATTCAGAATCAGTTCTCTGGTGTAATCCTGAAGTTCTTCCTTTGTTCCATGATAAATAATACCCTGCTGAATACGACCATCCCAATGAGTCTCATATCCACCAAGACATGTTCTTCCGCCAAAGAACTTACGGCCCTGTTCCAGTGTCATATTTTCTACAAATACAGCCCAGTTTACAACCTTTACCGGGTAATCCTGCCACAGCTTAATCTGATTCGGTTCTCCAGACCATCCACACATATGCATAATGTTGTTTTCCGAAAAGCGGTTTGCATGCTCTAATACATACAGATCACTTGGTCTAACAATCTTGTGATACTCTTCTGGCTTAAAGCGGTTCGGCTCACCACTCTGAACACAATAATAAACACCATCGCATCCAGCCTCAGTAATCAGCTTCTCTGCTAACAATGCATTGCTCTGTGCTATTGCATCAAGTGCACGCATTACTGCATTTGGATTACTGCGTACATGCTCCATTACCTGCTCCTCGCTCAGTCCAACTGCACCTGCTCCAAAACGGAGAGAAGAAAATGGTGCGAATACATTATAGAATACACAACGCTCGTTTCCTATTTCTTTTACAATTGCCTTTGCACGATCTACCTGCTCTGTTATAAACGGATCATCAGCCTCTAATGGCTTTACGCGATTCCAATCCTCTGCTTTGCGAATCAGCGGAAGCGGAAATGGAAAATAGCCATCACACATGATCTTTACAAAATCAAGATCAGTCTCTCTGTAATACTTTAAATGTGCATTCACACACGCCTCTCCAATAGCTTCATCTCCGCCAAAATGGAACCAAAATCCAACTGGAACATGATCCACCTTTTCTCCATTCATTGCTGCAAGCACTCGTTCTCTCTTATCCATCTTACTCAATTCTCCTTCCCGTATTATTTTTATTGGTTTCTTATTTTTCTCCTCATTATCTGATATATCACTAATCATATCAGTAGTATGATATATACTTTATATATACACTATTTCCTAATAAAAAGCAAGTCTTTTTTACTTTTCTGCCAACAGCTTTACGTCCTTTAATGCCAGCAATCCCATTACATAAATTTCCAATGCCTTCGATAAACGTTCGCAGTCCAATACTTCATCTGCACCATGCGCATTGCCATGTCCAGGCCGTAAACAGCTGCTTTCTTCTTTCTTTACCTCGGGCATATTGCCAATACCAAATCCAAATGCTCTTGGCAGTTTTCTTGCATACGTGCCTCCGCCCATTGTATATGGCTTTAAGCTTCTGTCTGTCAATTCATTATATGTTTCAGTAAGCGCACCTATTGCCGGATGAGATGGATCAAAAAAGCTTGGCGCTGAATCTCTATCAGTCTTCCATTTAAATCCCTTACCATTCCAATAATCAATCAATTTTTCTGTAATCTCGCAACCCTTTGCTGTGATGCTGTAACGAATATTAAATGTCAGCTCTGCATGATTCTCCTTTAATCGCAGCACAGTACCCACACAAGTCAAACGCCCTGATTCAATATCTTCATACTGGATACCAAACGCTTCTCCATAATTATCCGAAGTACCTTCGCAAACTGCCTTCACTATTTTTCTGTCATTCTCTCCTAATATTTTCGCTGAAAGCACTGCCTTGCACAATACCTGAATTGCATTTGTACTTCCCTCTGGAAATGCACTATGTCCTCCACTTCCTTTAGCAGTTATTACAATCTGATCTTCTTTCTTTTCCACTCTTATTAAAGATTCCTCTGTTGACGGCTGTTTTAAACCTTTCAGTTCTTCCAACTGTTTTTCAGTAATACTGTCCTTTTTGACTGCTAAAACTGCTTTATCTGGGATAATGTTTCCAGCACTTCCTCCATAAAATTCCAGCACGCTCTCACTCATTGTTCCCAAACTAACTGTCTTTCCTTCTATGATTCCTTTCTCACCGTAGCAAACTGGAAAACCACAGTCCGCAATCATTGAAAGGGCAGGTGTCGGATAGTTTTTGGTATAATATTCAAGATCCGCCATTCCTCTTTCTTCATCGGATCCTACAAACAAGCACAACTGATGACCTACTGGAAGTTTCAGATCGCGAATACATTCCATCACATACAGCATTCCAATTGCTGGACCTTTATTATCCTGACTGCCTCTGCCAATCAATAAATCACCTTTTAATTCTGCACCAAACGGATCAAAATCCCATCCTTCCCCTACTGGTACCACATCAAGATGATTCCAAAAGCCAATCATATCATCCCAATTTTTTTCCTTTTCTCCAATGCTTCCAACATAGTACTCATAATTTTCCGTGTGAAATCCATGCTCTCTGCCAATCTGCAGCATCTCATCCATAGCCAGTCTGCAGGCTGCACCAAAAGGTTTTACCTCTTCTAACGGATTTGAAATACTAGGAATTCTCACTATTCTCTGAATATCATTAATCATATTTTCTTTATGAGTTTCCATCCATCGATGAACCTGTTCATATATTGCTTTATCAACCATTATTTTACCTCCGCTGTATTTGCAATTTATTTTCGTTAATCATATTAGTGATATTATCATATATAGCACCCTTCATTTCAAAATACAATAGTAAATTCTAATTTTTTTAAAACCCTATTGACTTCAAGTGCACTTGAAGTTTTATAGTGAATCCAGGATATCCTAAACAACAAAATTGGAGGAAAACAAAATGAAATATCGTAACGTTGGAAAATCTGGATTAAAAGTAAGCGAAATTGCTGTTGGAAGCTGGATGACTGATCTGGCAGGTACAGACAAAGTACAGACAGCAGAGGAAACCATCCGCTACGCTTATGAGAATGGTGTTAATTTTTTTGACTGTGCTGATGCTTACAGCGGTGGAGAGGCTGAAAAATTCCTTGGCCGTATTTTAAATGATTATAGAAGAAGCAGCCTTGTTGTTTCCAGTAAGGTATATTTCCCGACTGGAGACAAAGCAAATGAACGTGGTCTTTCCAGAAAGCACATTATTGAGAACCTTGATCGTTCTTTAAAAAATATGCAGATGGATTATCTTGATTTATACTATTGCCACCGCTACGATGAATCAACGCCTATGGAAGAAACACTTCGCACTCTAAGCGGATTAGTTGATCAGGGAAAGATTCTGTACTATGGTGTCAGTGAAGAATGGGGCGGTGCAAGACTCGAAGAGGCACAGCGAATTATAAGTGATTATCGTTTACACCCGATGACTGTTATTCAGCCTCAGTATCACATGATGGATCGCTATATTGAGCATGAAATTATAGGAATTTGTGAAAAATACGGAATCGGCATCACACCATTTTCTCCGCTTGCACAAGGTCTTCTGACTGGAAAATACAAGAAAAACCAGCCATATCCAGAAGGTTCAAGAGCAACCCATCAGGCCGACAAGCAGATCAACAATTTGCTCACTGATGAAAATCTTAATAAAGTAGAGGCTCTCGAAAAAATTGCGGACGAACTTGGTGTGACAATGTCAGTTCTTGCACTGTCATGGATTCTCAGAAAAGATATTGTAAGCAGCATAATCACTGGTGCAAGCAAGAAAACACAATTAGAATCCAATCTTGCTGCAAGTGGATTTGTGATTCCAGCAGATGCACTGGCTGAAATTGAGAAGATTCTTGATTTCACTCGCTTTGAAAGACACGTTGGTTAACAAAATCAAATAGGCTTCGTAGGGGGCACCCCCCTATGAAACCTTTTGCGTTCGTATTTCCCTTCTATTTTCCTTTTGTTTATTCTCTTTTTTATTTATCCTCTTATTCCCTTCTTGTATTCCTTTGGCGAAACACCATATTGCTCACGAAAGATTTTTGCAAAGTGTTGGCTCTTCTGATAACCAAGCTGCAGCATAATCTCATTTATTTTCTGCTCGGTATTGTCTAACAACCAGGCCGCTTTTTCCATCTTGCAGCGTGTCACGTAATTCGACAAATTTTCTCCAGTGCTCTCCTTAAAATAGCGAGATAAATAGGACGGATTTAAATGCACTACACTTGCAAGCAGCTCAAGTGACAGGTCGCTCTCAATATTTTCTTTGATATAGTTTTCTACCTCAAAGATCACATCGCCTGTCTTTTCTTTTTCCTGCTGCTCTTTCTGCGTGGCAAAATGACGCTCTAACATTTTTTCAAGAATTTCTTCAAATTCATCTTTTAAAATTGGCTTTAACAGATATTCAGAAACACCATACTGAATGGCTTGCTTCGCATACTCAAACTCACCATATCCAGATAAAATCATAACCTTGGTTAGATATTTCTTCTCAAATATATGTCTGCAAAGGTCAAGCCCTGAAATTTTAGGCATACGAATATCTGTAATCAATAATTCCGGCTGATATTTATCAAGCATATCTCTTGCCATAGAACCACCGCCTGCCGTGTATACATGTTCAAAGCCATATTGTTCCCAATCGACTAGCTTTCTCAAATAATCTACCATATATGGCTCATCATCTACAATTAATACCTGCATTGTTTTCTATTTCCCCTCCTTGATTTCTGCTTTTCGTTCTGGCTGGATCGTAAAATAAACCGTCAGACCACCCCAGCGACTTCGGCGAAATCCGAGTGCCGCTGATTTTGAATAATAATTGATCAGACGCTGGTTCACATTCCACAGTCCAACACTCTCTTCTTCTTTTCGTTCTTTTCTTGAAATACGTTTTCTAAGTGCTGCGACCTGCTCCTTTGTCATGCCCTCTCCATCATCAGAAACACAAAAAGATACCGCATGATCTGATGTCCATCCTATAACAATTTCAATTTGCTTTGCGCTTTCACATCCCTCCAATCCGTGCTCAATAGCATTTTCAATCAGCGGTTCTAAAATAAGTGGAATAATAGGCAGTTCTCCTATATCACGCGGCATATCAATGCTATAACGGATGCGTTTCCTCATTGACATGATTTCCAGATATGATTTTGCATATGATACTTCCTCTTTTATAGTAGTAATCATTTTTTTCTGTGTACAATATCGATAATATCGAGATAGATGGACAGCCATGCTGCGCACAGCATCTGGCTGTTCTGCCACCGTTACAATATAGGAAAGGCTATTATAAAGAAAATGTGGATTGATCTGAAGCTGCAGTTGCTCTAGCTCTGCCTGCATACGAAGCTCTTGCTCCTTCAATGTCTCCTCAAACAGCTCGTTCATACGAACAATCATATGATTAAATTGGTCAAACACATAGTAAAATTCGTTGTTTGGAAGTTCTGTGATCTGTGTTGTCAAATCTCCGTCCTCCACTCGTTTTAATTTGTACGTCAACATATTTAACTGTAGAAGAATGTTTCGGTCATACATTCCCAGATATAATGCACCTAGAAGAAGTGCAACCGATAGCAATCCACCTGTAATGTAGGTCATATTGTTGACTGGAAGAAGCATCTTACTAAGTGGGTAATACGTCACTAATGATATGCCGTTTCTTGCAATTCCAGAGGTTACAATCTGATAATGACCTCTTTTCACATGTATTTCCTGCATACCAGGCTCAACTGTCAATTCCTTCATCTTATTTTGAATTTGCATTCCTTCTGAGTCAACTGGAAACAAACTTTCCTCATCTCCAAACAGACAAAGTGTTCCACCACCTGAAAAACCAGATGCCATATTTTTGATTCGATACAACCAGTCACGCTCCATGCGAATGATTAAGTAGGGTTCATCATCGTCATCATCCCATTTTGTTACATACTGACGGCAAAAATAAACTTCATTTTCACTGATAATCCACTGATTGTCCTGAAGCTGATCCAGTATCTTTTTCCCTTTGATACTTGTTATCGTTGTGCTTGAAACAATTCGCTGTTCTTCTGGCCAGTAAAGATCAAACTCTGCCATTCCAGAATTGGTCTTTTGCTTTTCCTGAAAAATCTCTTGCATCGTTTTTACCTTCATGACATAACTATAAATATCCTCGTTATCCACGATTGCAACCTGCAAAAGCTTTGTCTCTTCTCTTGTCAAAATGGAGCTGGCCTCCAACTCAATTTCCTTAATTTTTTGCTCTAGCTGATCATAGGAGTATTCCATCTGGATCTTCGCCACTCTTCTCAATGAAGTTTTTAGATTCACTGTACTATACCAGTATAGAATCAAGAAGCTTCCGACAATGATTGCCAGAAAAAAGACAAAAATTCGATAAATTGAATTGATTCGCTTCATCTGCCCATTTCCTCTCTTTGAAAAAAATAATTTATACTGAGTATAACGTATTTTTTTTACAAAGTCCACAGAGGACAGGAAAAGTGGCACTGAATATGATGTACCGCATTCTCCTGTCCTTGTGGCATTCTGGCCTGCTATCATTTCTGATTGCTGAAACCTTTTTATTTTTTGTTTTTTCGGTTACTTACTTTGCAAGATTACTTCACGCTCTGATACCATTCATTTACTTCCTCGGTAATCTTGTCACCGCCCTGTGCATACCAGTCTTCTACAAACTTGTCAAATGCATCAATAGACTCGTTTCCATAGATAATATTGGTGTAAACCTGCTTCTCCATTGTCTGAAGCTGCTCCCAATACTTGGACATGCTTGCTGTTGGAGCTGCCTTAAACTTGCTTGGATTCTGATATTCCTTGTAATCATTTGCAATTGCATAGCCTTCTGCACAATTATAGGAAGACTCAAAGTGAGCTGCTGCACGAACCTCTGCACCTGTCTCTGGCTCTTTTCCATCCTTAACTGCTGCATATGCTTCCATTGCACTAAATCCAGGCGAATTCTTAAATACAGTTGACTTTCCAGGCATGAATGCATCTGCTACCGGCGGATCAAACAGATTGGAATCAAACACAACCTTGTCACCCTGAATCTGGTAATCATATCCTTCAATGTATCCATATTTAAATCCATTGGTTCCAAATGCTGGATTGTATGCCCAGTCATAGTATTCAAAGAATGCTTCCATATTGTCAAAGTTCTTATTAAACATCAACCAACCATCATTCAGCTCTGCACCCTGATAGGTCATCTCTCCGTTTTCCTGAAGAATATTCGGATATGCCTTTACAACTGCTTCTGGTGCAACACTAGTTACATCTTTTACAGAATCAATACACCATGGACGACCAATAAAGATACCAGCCTTTCCTTCTGTAAACTGAGTCATTGCATCCCACGCACCTGTCGCTGCTGCCTCCTGGAAGGTCCAGCCATTTGAATGCCACTTTGCCATGCGCTCTAATGCCTTTTTATTTCCTTCATCAAGAGAACCATAGACAAGTTTTCCATCTTCATCCTCCTGCCACTGACCTGGAAGATTCTTTCCTGTATAGACAGAGAAAATTGTCACAGGATCTGCACACCAGCCATTGTTATAGATGGTATCGCCTTCATAGGTAAATCCATAGGTGTCCTTCTCACCGTTTCCATCTGGATCATCCTCAGTAAATGCACGGATTACTTCCTCAAACTCGTCAATTGTGGTAGGTGCCTCTAAGCCTAAATTGTCCAGCCAGTCCTGACGGATAATCATAACTTCACCCTCTGTTAAGTATGGAGAAACTGCCATACCGTAGATCTTTCCATCCTTTGTAACAGTACTATAGGTATCTGGATACTGATCGTAAATTTCCTTTAAGCGATCTGGCATTAGATTCGTAATGTCGTCTGTGATATCCTTAACCATTCCAGATTCTATCATATCAGCTGCTAACTGAGCTGAATAAACTGGGAATACATCTGGCAGATCATCGGCGCTTGTCAGAGCCAGACGAAGTTTTGTCTCATAGTTTGATGCATCACCACCAAGAAGAGTTGTTTCCATATTGATGCCAAGGCTCTCTCTTGTCAGCTCTGTCATTGGATTCTTATTGATATCCTCTCCATCACCATAGCGTCCAGTATTTTCATCTAGCTGCTTTCCAATTGTGATTGTGATTTCCGGATCATATTTTCCGTCTGCATTCTTTGCTGCATCTGCTGCGAATACGCTCATGTTTCCCATTGCCATTGCTGATACCAGTACCAATGAACCAATTGCTTTCTTCTTCATACTTTTTGTCTCCTTTTTGTTTTCTTTTTTCGTTATAACAACCTCTTTAAAGGCATATTATCATTCCTTTACTGCACCCATTACAACGCCCTTTACAAAATATTTCTGAAGGAACGGATAGACAAGTAAAATTGGGAGTGCTCCGATAAATACCTGTGCTGCCTTTATGGTTCTCTCAGACATCGCTGCTGCTGAAGTCGGATCCATCGATAAATCCTGCTGATTGCCCTGAACTACGATGACCTGAAGGAAGGATGCAAGCGGATAATTCTTGGTATCTGACATATAGAGAATACCAGTAAACCACTCATTCCAGTTTCCTACCATGATAAACAAGCCGACAGTGGCAAGTCCTGCCTTTGATAGTGGCAGATAAATCTTTCGAAATACGGTAAAAAAGCTTGCACCGTCAATTCTTGCTGCCTCTTCAAGCGCCTTTGGAATTGTGCGAAAAAAATTCATGATCAAAATCATGTTGTAACAGCTGAATGCGCCTGGAAGAATGTAAACCCAAAAGCTATTTTTTAGTCCCAGTGAAGAGTTTACCAAATAAGAGGGAATTAAGCCACCGCCAAACAACATTGTGAACACGAAAAACCACATGATTGCAGTTCTTCCCTTAAAATCTCTTGACAGTGCATAACCTGCCATTGTGATCACACCCATGCTCACTGCCGTTCCTACAATGGTACGCGCAAATGAGATCATCAATGAACGAACAAAGTTATTATTTTGGAAGGTCTTCTGATAGGCCATCACAGTAAAATCAATCGGCCAAAACGTAACTCGTCCACTGTTTGCTGCTGCCTTTCCGCTTAAGGATATGGCAAAGAGATTTAACAGCGGGAGGAAACATAAAAGCGCTAATGTACATAAAAAGATGGTGTTAAAGACAACAAATATTTTTCTGCTGACAGATGCCTTGCGCATGATCATTCCCCCTTTCTTAGAATATTCGGTAACCAGCAAATTTGTATGCCAGCTTGTACGCAACTGCTGTTAAGAATAGGCTGACACCCGATTTAAATAATCCAACTGCTGTACCAAAACTATACTGACCATTAACTAGCGACTGGCGATACACATATGTATCAATAATATCACCTGTACTATATGTAAGCGGTGAATACAGGTTAAAAATCTGATCAAATCCAGCATTTAATACATTTCCAAGACTAAGTGTCGCCATAACGATTACCATTGGAAGAATACATGGAATAGTCACATAAAGTGTCTGTTTCCAACGGCCTGCTCCATCAATCTGTGCTGCTTCATATAAGCTCTGATCAATGTTGGAAATCGCTGCCAGATAAACGATCATTCCAAATCCAAAACCCTTCCACAGATCGGAGATTACTACGATCTGGCGGAACATTCCTGCATTTCCCAAAAAGAAAATTGGATTCATGCCAAACGCCTTGCTCAAAAACATATTTACAATACCATCCATGCCAAGAATATCACGAAGCATTCCAGCTACTGTTACCCATGAAAGAAAATGAGGCAAGTAAACAAGTGTCTGAATTCCCTTTTTAAGTCCCATATTATGTACTTCATTTAATAAAAGTGCAATAATTATTGGGAAAATTAATCCAAGTACCATTTTTGATACTGCAATAATAAATGTGTTTATGATTGCCTGATATGATTCTTTAAATTCAAAGATCTGCTTAAAATTATCCAAGCCTACGAACTCAGAACCTGTGATACCAAGCCACGGCTTATAATTTTGGAATGCCATAATCAAGCCGCCCATTGGTGCATAGCAAAAGATCAATGCCAAAATAATCGCTGGAAGAAGCATTATATACATTGGCCAACTATGCTGTACCTCTTTTTTCACTCTTTGAGCAAGTGGCTGCTTATTTCTTTGCAAGCTTTTGTCTGTATTGTTCCTGCTCATTTAATTCTCCTTTCTTTGTTTCCGTGTTTTGTTACAATTAGTATAGCAAAATACCATATTATTTTATGCACCTTTATTTTTGCTTTACGTACCCATTTTTTACCTATTTTAGATTTTTTTAATAAAAAAGAGGAACCCGGGGTGGATTCCTCTCATTTTGCTGGTGTTTTGGTACTCTGTTTTTACTTTATAGGTGTTTTTGTGTACAGATTCATAGTGAGTGCAACCCGGTAGGTTTACGAAGGGGGCTTCGCTGCACCCACCGTTTACGTTACAAACATTTAGCCGCGCAATGTGTTTTCGTTAAGTGCCCATTCACTGCCATCATCAAAAATAAGTGTAATATCCATATTGGCTGCGTCTGAGGATGCTTTTACGCCAACAAGATGTTTACACTGCGTACCTGCCTTATGTGGTGTGAGCACTGTTACAATGCGAACTGCATTTGCATTTACTTTTGTATCGACACATGGCACTGCACGATACATACCCTGCTTTGTTCCTGTTGCAATGAAGCCCTGCCATTCTGGTGTTTCCTGGCCTGCGATAATTGTGGTTTCTCCATTTGACCATGCAATGTCAGCATCTGCAAACTTGATATACTTATCTGTCTGCTTTTCAACCTCACTGTCAATATGCCATAAGATATCCCAATTGTGAGTCTTACTGCTGCTCTTTGTGTCTGACAAACGGTCAACTGTTATTAGAAGCGGCTGATTTTTGTCACGATAAAAATAAATTGCTCTTTCGTGAACAGGTGCCTTATCCTGATCTTCACCATAGCCTTCGTCGTAAGCACTCTTTGCATAGTCCCACTTTTTGGAGAAGTTCCACTCTAAATTGGACTTCTTTTTAATATCATCTTCCTTCCATGCATAAGTCTTTCTGCGGTTCTGATCCTGTCCATCTACACGTACAGTATTGTGAGATCTTGTTGACAGCACATAGTTTCTCATCTCCGACTCATCATAAGCATAATTTCCACCCTCTGTCAGCAAAAACTTTCCATTTGTATAAAGAAGAACTGACAACTTATCCTCATGCTGATGCGCTCTTCCAAATGGTGCTGCATCCATTAATGCCCAGGTATCATCCTGTCCCCAACCAGTACGAAGTGCAGCAAAGCCTGACCATGGCATAGCTGCTGAGGTATATTCTGGCTTTCCTATCTCGTCACCTTCTGTAATCCATTTTGCTCTCTTATCATTTGGAATGATTCTCTTTCTTACCTCATAAGAACCTTTTACATCACGTCTGCATCCATCGTTTAGGTCTGGTGTTTTTCCATCTGGCATCATCAATTTGATATCAAGCTCACACGCTCTTGACAGCTTTTCAAGAAGTGTGTCTGGAATTGTTTTTCCAAACTTGTAAGCAACTTCAATAAAACGCTGGTAGTTGTTGATAACAACATCATGATAATTTGTCGTCAGCTCATACTGGAAACCATCCGGGTAAATCTGACGGTCAAGCTCCTCCTCGAAACTTTCAAGTGCCTGCTGCAGCCATTTTGCTGACTTTTTAAACTGCGGATATAAAATACCAATCTGACCCAGACCATTCATCTCCATGATCAGCCAGTTTCCAGTCATATGGTTTTTGCTAAGACGCTCACCATGTTCATATACTGACTTATACCAATTGATCAAAATATCATCAGTAAATGCTGGTGTCTTATAAAATGTAAATAAAATATACGGCCAGTTTGCACCCATACGAATACCACACTCAATAGTTCGCCAGCACTTTGTCTTATATCCAGCACAGTCTGCATCTGGGCACACTGCCTGTTTCATCCATGAATCCATTAACTCGGCTGCTGCATATGCTAGCTTTTCATTCTTTGTCTTATTATATTCATGCGCCAAAAGCTTAATATCATTGTGACGGCTCAACTGCCATGTCCATTCTTTATAGCCATTGTATGTAGGATTTGCTTCCCAATCAACTGTATTTTCTTTTCCGTACTCACAAGGGACGCCAACAGACACAAGCGTATGATTGCAGATTCGCTCTGCTGCCTCGGCATCACTCTCACCCGGAAGCTTATAGATATTCTCCGGAATCTCATATGGAATCTCAAAGAAACGATCTGCATCTAATGTTTTGCGAATATAAGATGCCATTTCCTTTCTGGCAAGACTATAATCCTTACCTCCAGCTGCTTCTACAGCCTCCTTCACAGCTTCCATTCCCGGATAATCAAGATTCAAACATTCACCAAAGAATTGTTCGTCACTTAAAAGTGGCCCTAATTTTTTTTCATCCATTCCTTTTTCCCTCTTTCCTAAATTTCGTTCTAACACATAATTTCGCACACTTTGTGTTATGTACAGCATACCCGAAATCAGGATATTTTGCAATCAGAAACGGTAGTAAAGAGTGTTCAATCAATCTGTGTCTTCCAGTTTGGCGTGCGTGCTGCCTCAAAGCACATATGAATTTGCTCCATATTATTCTTTTCTTCTGCTAATTTTAATTTAGAAATTTCCTCTTCAGAAAAATAACGACTCTCGGATGTTTCAATATTTTCCTCAAAAGATCCACCTACAACACTGCAAAGAGCAAATACCTTGCAGACTTTCCACGCATAGACTGGCTGGTTATGTTTTTCTCGATCCTGAATAGCAATTACAGTATCGACAGTGACATCAAGACCAGATTCTTCTTTGACCTCTTTAATAATATTGTCATGCACAGATACATCCACATCAACCCAGCCGCCTGGAAGAGACCATGTACCATTATTTTCTTTTACAAGAAGGATTTTCCCATCTTGAAATACTGCGGCGCGCGTGTCTAACTTTGGTGTCTGGTATCCTGTCTCACTGCAGAAAAGATCGACAACTTTTTCTTTTGAAATGCCTGACTGCAGACAAATCATCTCTGCGGCAATATCACGAATCTGCTCATAACGCTCTCTGTCATAAACATCTTTTCCATAGGTAAGACCTGCCTGAGCAATGGCCTGTAATTTTACTGCCCAATCAAGCCAAGGGCTTGTCTTTGATTCTTTTAAAGTTTCATTCTTATTGTTCTCGTTCTGCATATTTGTTTCCTTCCTATCGTTTCGCTATAATTTTCATTATCAAATTTGAATCTGACAGTTTTATTTGCAATGAATCTGCTCTATCAGTCTTTTTATTATAATCCAAAAATTTGCTTGCTGCATCCACAAAAACATCATTTTATATTTATTATTTTTCTTGACTCTACAATAGATATAGAGTTTATAATAAGGCGAAACATTTTGCAAACCACAAAGGGGGCTTTCTCATGGAAAAAAATCTTACCACAGGCAGCGTCTTAAAAAATATTCTCTTCTTTTCGCTGCCATATTTATTCTCTTACTTTCTACAGACGCTCTACGGCATGGCAGACCTTTTCATTATCGGTCAGTTTGAAGGTGTCGCCGCTACCACAGCTGTCTCAATCGGAAGTCAGGTCATGCACATGCTAACCGTCATGATTGTCGGCCTTGCCATGGGCACAACGGTCAGCATTGCACAGGCAATCGGTGCAAATAAAAAGGATGATGCCGCTGCTGCTACCGGAAATACCGCCACTTTATTTTTGATCTTATCTGTCTGCCTGACTGGCGCACTGTTATGCGTAATCCGTCCGATTACCATGATCATGTCCGTACCAGAGGAGGCCGTTTCTGGCACTATCGCTTACCTTACGATCTGCTTTATCGGCATTCCTTTTATCACGGCATACAACATTATCAGTTCCATTTTCCGCGGAATGGGCGACTCTAAAAGCCCGATGTATTTCATTGCTGTTGCCTGTGTGGCAAACATCATTCTTGACTACATCTTTATAGGACTATGCCACTTTGGTCCGGCTGGCGCGGCACTCGGGCTATCAGCGTTATCGTTTCTCTTTTTGTAATTGTAAAACGCAAAACTGGAATCTCATTAAAGCCATCCGATTTTCGCCCGAAGCGCAATGTTTGCGGCACAATCTTAAAGATCGGAATCCCAATCGCCTGCCAGGATGGTTTGATTCAGATTGCATTTATTATTATTACCATCATTGCAAACAAGCGTGGTCTGACCGGTTCCGCCGCCGTCGGCATTGTTGAGAAGGTAATCAGCTTCTTGTTTTTGGTGCCATCCTCGATGCTCTCTACTGTCTCTGCACTTGGTGCTCAAAACATCGGTGCCGGAAAGCCTGAGCGTGCCAAACTTACACTTCGCTATGCAATCTTTATCACGGCTGGGTTTGGTCTGATTGTGGCTATTATCATCCAATTTATCGCAGAGCCAGTGGTTGGTCTGTTCACTACCGATAATGGTGTAATTCTCGCAGGAGGTCAATATCTTCGCGGCTACATATAGGACTGCATGTTTGCAGGAATACATTTTAGTTTCAGCGGTTATTTCTGTGCATGCCAGAAGTCGATTCTTTCCTTCATTCACAATATTATCGCCATCTCACTGGTGCGTGTTCCTGGTGTATACCTGACGTCAAAGCTGTTCTCGAATACACTATTTCCTATGGGACTCGCAACTGCGACTGGTTCTCTGTTGTCTGTAATCCTCTGCGTTATTGCATTTTTGATTCTTACAAGGAAAGAAAAAACGACTGCATGACATGCAAACAACGATGCATCAAAAATAAAAAATTTAAAGATTAAAAAAATGAGAAAAACGAACAGAGCCATCGAAGACTACGACATCCTCGATGGCTCTAAATAGTTGCAAAAATTTTATTTTCTATTTTTTAATTTTCTGCTGCATCCTTGATGCTTGCACTTGATTTTTTCTTTGCCATTTTCTGATCTGCATAAACATCAAAGAAGCGTTTTGTCTCTTTTACAACAACACCGCTTAATGCAAAAAGTGCAATCATGTTCGGAAGTGCCATAAGGCCATTGAAAATATCTGCAATCGTCCATACAGCTGCTACTGTCATGTATGGTCCAATAAATACTGCGAGGATATACAGCCAACGATAAATTTTAATCTTCTTTTCGTCTTTTCCTGTCAAATATTCAAGGCAGCGCTCGCCATAATAATCCCATCCAAGAATCGTTGTGAATGCAAAGAATACAAGACAGATCATCAAAACTGCTGCGCAGAACTGATTAGAAAATGGAAGACCATTCTGGAATGCATAAGTTGTTACCTGAACGCCCTCAAGTCCTTCTACCTGCCATGCGCCTGTGATGACTACTGAAAGTCCAGTAAGTGTACAAATTACAATCGTATCAATAAAGGTTCCTGTCATGCTTACAAGTCCCTGACGTACTGGTTCCTTTGTCTGTGCTGCAGCTGCTGCAATCGGTGCACTTCCAAGACCTGCCTCGTTTGAGAAAATTCCTCTTGCAACACCATTTTGCATCGCAACGAGCATACTTCCAACAACACCGCCTGTCACGGCCTTTGGATTAAATGCAGCCTGAACGATCGTAACAATTGCCTGCGGTACCTCCTTAATGTTACACAAAACAAGTGCCAACGCAAAAATAAAATAAATAATCGCCATAAATGGAACAACAACCTGACTGACGCTTGCGATTCGCTTTACACCACCGATAATAACAGCAGCAACACAAAATGTCAGAACGAGTGATGCAATGACAACAACCCATGAATATGTACCAAGACCTGGAATTGTTACAGCTAAAGATTTGTCTGGATCAAAAAATCCAACTACTGCACTAGAGATACCATTAACCTGGCTGAATGTTCCGATACCAAAAAGACCAACACATGCACCAAAGAAAGCGAAAACCTTAGCAAGCCATTTCCAGTTTTTTCCCATTCCTTTTTCGATATAATAAAATGGTCCTCCAAGACTATGACCACTCTCATCAACGACACGATATTTTACAGCCAGTAAGCCCTCGGAATATTTTGTTGCCATTCCAAGAAAAGCTGCCACAATCATCCAAAAAAGAGCACCTGGACCTCCGGCACATACAGCCGTTGCTACACCTACAATATTTCCAGTTCCAATAGTTGCACTTAGTGCAGTACAAAGTGCAGCGAAACTGCTGATTTCGCCTTCACCTTCTTCCTCATTTTGAACCATCCATTTTAAAGCAAGCCCTAGTTTTCGCACCTGCAAAAGTCCAAGACGGACAGTTAGTAAAAGTCCACCTGACAAAATCAGTACCATTAGCGGCACACCCCAGACAAAATCATCAATTTGCTTCAGAACACTTTGAATTGCACTCCACATGTTTCCTTCTCCCATCTTTTTCTTTTGGCAGTTTTTCTGGAAACACGGGCTAAAAAAGAATACACGTACTTATTCTCTTTTTCTCTGTCCTTTTGCCTGAGAGATTCCTGCGCTGACGCACAATTGCACCTTCGGCCTCCGATTTTACGGATGTCTCCAGAGATACGATCCATCTGCAGTTTCTCCCTTAAAAGGTACCTGAGAGTGTTACTCCTTCGGTGGGCCGCAGCCTCTTTCCAGCAGACTTCTTCTCGTTATCACTACTGTGCTTTACTATACCGCAGTGAAGTATATTCTGTCAAGTATAAAATTTAAAAACAAAAACCATCAGTACATGTTGATATCAATATCAAGTCTTGATGGTTTTCGCTGTCATTTATGATCTATTTTTATTTGCTGCAGATCTCGTCGATCTTTGCTCTCTCTTCTTCTGTAAATACAGGAGCATTCAGCATTCCGATGTTGTCTAAAATCTGAGCCGGCTTTGATGCACCAATAAGAACGCTTGTGATATCGCCATCGCGAAGAATCCATGCAAGTGCCATCTGTGCAAGGCTTTCACCACGTTTCTTTGCAATCTCATTTAATGCATTGATCTTTGCCAATGTCTCCTCGGTGATTGCGTTCTCTTTTAAGAATCTTCCATCAGTACGAATACGGCTGTCCTGCGGAATACCATGCAGATAACGATCAGTCAGAAGACCCTGTGCCAATGGGCAGAAGGTGATAATTCCGATTCCATTCTTTGATGCATAATCCTTTAAACCATCAGTTTCAATAGTACGATCAAACATAGAGTACTTGCGCTGATTGATAATAAATGGAGTACCCATCTCTTTAAAGAGCTTTGCAATCTCAATAGTCTGTTCCTTATTATAATTGGAAATTCCAACATAAAGAGCTTTTCCGCTTCTTACAATGCCATCAAGGGCTCTTGCTGTCTCTTCAAGTGGAGTCTCTGGATCTGGTCTGTGATGATAATAAATGTCCACATAGTCAAGTCCCATTCTCTTTAAGCTCTGATCAAGACTGGCAACTAAATATTTCTTGCTGCCCCAGTTTCCGTAAGGGCCCTCCCACATATCATAACCAGCCTTTGTTGAAATAACTAACTCGTCACGGTATGCACCAAGGCTCTTCTTTAAAATACGTCCGAAATTTTCCTCTGCTGCTCCTGGAACTGGGCCATAATTATTTGCCAGATCAAAATGTGTGATACCATTATCAAATGCAGTCTCACACATAGCCATCATGGTATCAAAATTTCCGTTTGTACCAAAATTGTGCCATAAGCCAAGTGACACTGCCGGAAGCTTTAAACCACTTGCTCCACAGCGATTATACTTCATATTTTCATATCTTGTTTTTTCTGCAATATACATACTTCTTCTCCCTTTCTGCATTGATTCTTTTTGAATCTTCTGATACACTTACTTTATCACTTAAAGTTAACTTGAAGTCAAGTGTTTTTATAAATTACTCAGGAGGCATTTTATGACGCATTCATCAAACTCAAATGATATAATAAATGAGGCAAAAAAGACTGACCTGCCAACTTATACAATCCGACAGATTTCAAATCTATACAAACTTCCTGCTTCGACGCTTCGTTACTACGAAGATCTTGGTCTTCTGACAGATGTTGTCCACACCGCTTCTGGTGCTCGCATTTACAATCAGTCACATATTGACCGTTTGGGCGGAATTATGTGTTTTAAGCGAACTGGCCTTTCAATTGCTAAAATCCGCCAGTTTTACCTCTATGAAGAGCATATAGAAGATCATGCACACGACATCAGCCAGATGATGATTGACCACGAGCAAGATATTTTAAATCAAATTGAGGAACTTCAAAATGATCTTGTTCATATCCGTGAAAAAGTGCGCTATTATGCCGCCGTGGAAGATGCCATCAAAAAAAGTGAGCCAATTCCTGAATGGCATCAATTTTTTGCCAACGAGAAGAATAAGAATGAAAACAATGGCTGCAAAAACTAATAAGTCTTTGCTATTAACACTATTTAATTTCCTCTACTGTCACTCGCTTTTTGTGCCATCCATTTTGCCAAATCAGTAAATAAACATGAAAATCAAGGTCATCCTGCGCCATGGTAAACGGTTCTTCACGAAATACCTCTGCGCGGATACCCTTTTTATTAAGTTCAAGCCTCTTTGCCTCTGCCTTTTTAAGCAGCTGATTCAGATTTTTATCTGCTTCCTTAGAAAAAGTTCGGCGCGGATATTTTTTATTTTCTTCCTTTAGACATTCAGAAATCAGCTGCGTGATTTTTTCATGCTTTTTCTTTTTTAAGAGCTTCGCAATTTGCTTTGCGATCACTGGCTTTGGAAAGCATTCATATAGCCTAAGCAGCTGAATCAATTCGCGATCTTTGGCCTTCACAGCGAAAGCTTCCATCAGCTTTATCGCCTCTGGTGCAACTTCTTTTAGATCTTCTGATCCCACACGATACTGCTTTGGCACTGCCGGATAGCTACATGCATTCAGCGGTGGAAAATCAACAAGACTTGCAAGCTGCCTTTCTTTTTCAGTACAGTACTCCTCACCAAGATAATGATATTTATCCCGCAGAATTGCAATCTGGTATTCTAATACGCGAAGATCCTCATCGCCTTTCATCCAGAAATGACCGATTCCACTATATTCATAGAGATGAACTTCTAGTTCAAGTTGTTTAAAAAAGAGCGTGACGACACATTCTCCCTGCCAGACAGATAATACATATCCGTCACCGTCTTTCTGCAAGGATGCGTCCAATTCACCCTCATAATCGCTTTGATAGCTTCCCGTGATTTTGACCTGATGAAAGACAAGAAAACTTTCCACTGCATCATTCATCAGATATACAAGACGAAGCTTATCCATTAATTTTGCTGTTTCAAAAGCTTCTGGCAGGATCAGTTCAAACTGACCCTGTGCCAGAAGCTCCTGCAGCATTTCAAATGCATCCATCATTAATTATTAACTCCGCCTACAAGCTTTTCCTGATAACGCTTTACCATCTCATCATACTCTTCATCAGTCAGCTTCTTCTCGCCTGGGTTCATAGCAAACACGCCGCCCCACTCGTACTGATCCTTATACTTTGGAACAAGATGGAAATGCAGATGATGACCTGTATCACCATATGCACCATAATTTACCTTGTCTGGATGGAACAGCTCATGCATTGCCTGTGCTACCTTTGCAATATCTTCCATGTAAGCGGCGCGCTCCTCTGGTGTCAGTTCAACAATCTCGCTCACATGCTTTTTATGTGCCACGATAACTCTTCCCGGATGACTCTGCTCCTTGAACAAATACACCTTTGAAGTCTCTAACTCACAGATTTTAATTCCGAAAGCGGCAACTAGCTCACCCTCCATGCAATATGCGCAATTCTGATCTTTCATTATATTATTTCCTCCTATTGTTTACTACAGCTTATTATACACATCATTTTTTGCTTTTGCAAATCAATAGTTTAAATTATTTTAACAGCACACTAATCGCTTCCATCTCCTCTGATGGTGTGATGATTAGCTGTCTGCCCTCTACCTTTGCGGTAATAGCGGTTGGTGCATAAACTTCTGCGATCGTGTTTGGGCAGCCCTCTGGCAAATCAATCACAAGCTTTTCTGGAACTTCGCCATGGAAGATATGCGCTGTAACAAATGCACTTTCATGCTTGCCTTCATAGAGCTTTCCTTCCTCACTCTGCACTCGGATCACTGCCTGCCAGCCAGTCAAATGACGATCACTGCTTCCCTTGTGACTTTCAATATAGCTATAGCCGTCACGGATAGCCGGTGCCGCCTTTTTATAAAATGCCATTCCATCTTCGATTGCCTTCCACTGCTTTGCACTCAGCTCTGTCACATCACCAGAGAAGCACATGCGGCCAAGAAACGTACTCGCAACGGTGTAGCCGATACGCTTCACAGAATCAGTCTTTCTGATAACTGCCCAGATCTGACTCTGTCTTGGAAGAATTGTCCTATGAAGTGCTGCTGCAATAACTGGAATTTCCTCGCACTCGTGCGCATCAGAGAAGGATGCCATGCTGCACTCACTCATCATCAATGGCTCTAACTTATGACCGCCAGATGCACAGTTTTCCAGAATAATTCCCGGAATCTCTTCCTTTACTTTACGCACAAAATTAACAGATGCCTCACGGTCACGGCGAAGACCCTCTCCGAGTGATTCCGCACCATCACATCCAATGCCAATCGTATCGTTATAGTCCATCTTCATATACTCAAAATCATATTTTTTGAGCTGACCTATTACCTTGTCTGTTAAGTAGGCAATCGCGTCCGGGTTATTCATATCAAAGAAACGGCGTTCCTTTGTCGTAAGCACTTTTCCGTCACGGTGAAGCATCAGATCCTCACGCTCAGAATAAACATGAGAATCGCGCCCAACATTATCAATTTCAAACCAGATACCTGGCTTCATGCCTGCCTTGCGAATATCATCGCTGACTGCACCAAGACCTTCTGGGAAAAGACGATCAGATGGTACATAGTCACCCATGCTGCGGCTCCAGTGTACACCTTCCTCAACGAACCAGCCACAGTCCACAACAAAGTACTCAAGACCTTTTCCCTTAACGGCTTCTAGGATACCTTTAATGTTTTCATGGGACGGCAGACCCCATGTGGTGCAATACTCATTAAACAAGATTGGAAGATGCTGCTCACTTTCCGGTGCTGCATTTACATACTTCTGTGCATACTGAGTCAGTCGCTGACATGCATAATCGACGGTACTTCCTGCGCGCTCATCGCTGCTGCAAACAGTAAGAATTGCCTTCGGTGTAGTAAAAGATTCACCCGGCTGGATGGTCTTCATCCACTGTCCAAACTCACGGTCTGCAAGACCACCTGAAAATGCCATGCCATCATCTCTGCGGTAAAACTCCATCTGCCAAGAGCACTCTATCGCTAACTGCGCTGCCCATACAACGCCTTCTTTTGTATCTTCTACTGCGCCAAACGGGAAATATCCCTTGACTGGCATGGAACCAATCTGACCGTAGCGTGTGGAGTTTACCTGCCAGTATGCCCATGAAGGTTCAAGCTGCAAATCCTCTGCGGACTCGGTAACAAGGCGGCCTTCCTGACTCCACTTGCTGCGGATGCGGTGAATCTTTAAGCACTCAGGTGCATCAGCTTCTTCAAATGGAGAGATTAGTCCAAGAGAAAAGCTTGTCAGAAGCTCGAGGGTTGTTGGTGTATCAGATTTATTCAGTACAGTGGTTGTGCTGCCTAGCGCATACTCACCCTTTGTCCATGTCAGTATGTGGACAAAGTGATGACCTCTGTCATCTTCAAGCCAAGTCTCGATAATTTCTTTTGTACCTTCGGTTTTATGTACCTGCTTTTCAAAACGGCATTCGTCTACTGTCCCGCTGTTTCGCATACTTGTACCCGGTCCGTATGCACCCGGATAAATATCATCTAGCAGCTTTACCTGAATCAGGCTATCTCCGTGTAAGCATTTGCTTTCGAGCATTGCATCCAGTTTTTCTGTTAATTCTTTCTCTTTTTTAACTGGAACTAGCATCAACTCGATTTGGCTATCTTCCTTTTCCAGCATGTAGTATGCCGCCATATCGCCAAGTGTAAAGTGGCTGTAGACAGTCGGTCTTATTCCGTTGCCCATTATTTTTTTCCTCCTGCGTTTTCATATAAAAATAAAAATTTATTTGCTATTTTGAGTATAACAAGGTGCGGCAGTTTTGTCTATCTGAAACAATAAAAAAGCCCCGCTTGCGCGGGGAATACGAAGATGGCAGAGGTCATCACTTTGTCCACACAGGATCATCCCCGCTTGCGCGGGGAATACATGAAAGCATTCTAATCAAAAGTTTGTTTTAATGTCTTTCTAATACCTAGTATAATACATCACCTCAAAAAGGCAAGTGAAATACTTCGACAAAATTCGACATCATTGTATGACAATTTATAAAAATTTACCCATCAGCTTATAGTAATTCTCCTTCATTTGCCTGCTCTATCTCAACATTATTAACATCATCCACATTCTCCGAGTTTTGCATAGATACTACTGCTGCATCCATATCCTCAAACTCAGCATAAATCACTGCCTGCATCCAGTTTAAGCTTACTTTTGCCTGTTTGCCTTTTTCCTTTGCCGCCTCTTCGATACCGATTAAAAGCTCCTTTAAGATTTCTCTTGTCAAATAGCCTCCACGCCAATGAAATAAAAATGGCTTTTTCTTTTTGGCGGCCTGAGCTGCTCGCTTTTTAACTTCTTCCTGTTTTGTAAAAGAAAGTTTCTTTTCCAAATAGTAAAAATAGCTGCCATCAGTGCATGGAACATGGTCTGTCATGATTGGCTCATGATCACGGAAAATGGCATCATCACTTAAGTTAAAATAATCATGGCGCGTTAATGTCTTGCTCAACGATAAATCGAATGTCGCATCCAGATGATAGTAGGTCTTTCCGATTTTTACGATATTCCAAGCATGACGATATTTAATCTTCTTTTCCGGATTGGCCTCGGAAATTACGATAATGCACCAAACGCCAAGCGCATCGCACAAAACTTTAACCGACTTTGCAATACCCTCGCAGACACCGACACCATGACCGAGTGGACCGATGATCTCATGAGAATATGGCTTTTTGAGTTTATCGTAGTGTATATTTTCACAGATAAAATCGTGAATATATAATTCTTTTTCGAGTTCTGTCTTTGTACTTACGGCTCTCGCAAGCTTTTCTACTCGCGCACTCATCGCCTTTTGCTGCTGGCGAATTGTCTTTTTGTCAAATAAATACTCTGGCAAAATTTCAAGATTGTCGGACTGCTGCCACTTACGCAGCTTAACTGTCACTGCATAAAAAATCTCCGGACAGTCGAGTCGTACCAGAAAGAAGATCATGCTGATTCGCGCAGGATCAGCATACGGCACGAGGAAATGATCCTCAAGTGCTGTCACTCCAGTTTTAATTGCATGATATATAGTCTGCTCAGACTTTGTTAAATGCTGATAGTAAAATGGTTCCATTGATCTGTTTATCCTTACTTAATTTTGTTGTGCCAACACCCACGTAAAATATTCCTTTGCGGCATCGGCTTCTGTTTGATTATATGTTGTTCCCAAATATTCGGCAACTGCCTTTGCTGTCTCCTCGAATAAATCAATCATCGTTTCTGTCGCATGCTTTATTGCCTCGTACTCGCAGGATGGTACTGTTTCCAAATAGCGATGCCAAATTTCAGGTGTCAAGTAACGATTCATATATTTATCTGATTTTCCTACGCTGACAGACCAATCGTTCTCTGCACCAATCTTCCAGCCAAGCATTACACTAAGGCACGGACGCACAACATCATAAAGCATGTCCATCGCATAAGTCAGCTCACCGCGAGCAAGACCTTTTCCGATATTATTTAAGCACCAATAAAACTCATTGCATTCACAGCTATATTTATCTGCAGTTGGCTTTTTCACATAATGATCAGCATCGGACTCTGCCGGGACATCCCCATACCTGCCGTCCTTATCCAACAAAATACGGCACAAACGATCGGATCGGATATCCGCATCTGCATATGCAATTGAGCTTACATGAATATCAAGACGATTTCCATCTGTAAAGATAGCAAGCCAGCCGAATGTATCCTGCGGTGTATACTCTTCTTCTAACAGCAAATCCATGTATTCCGGCATTTGCATATAAAGAACAGTTCCAAAATGATTGATCCAATCATGTTTTTCATAATAAGGCTTCGTATCAGTCACAACATATACCACATCATAATCCTGAAAACGATCCTTCGGTGCATTAGGATTAGTTCGTGAACCATTCAGATAAACAGCACGCACACGCTCATCATCTTTAGCAACCTGCAAAATCAAATGCATCATCTCTTCCTCGCTTCTCATTGCTGCTTCCATATTTTAATACCTCTCTTTCTTTATTTTAAACAGACTTTTTGCTAACATTTGTCGTTCTTTTTCCCACTTTGTGTAGTGTCATCATAGCAAATTTTTAAGGTTCTGACAAGGTTCTTGCCAAAGCTTAAAGCGGATGATAGAATAAAAATTAAAATAAAAATAAGAAAGGACAAAATAATTCAATGGATAATCCAGTATACAAGCTATTAATTGTCGAGGATGATTTAGGCATCGCGCAGGCTATTCAGACCCAGGCATCCTTGTGGAATTTTGATGTTCGCATCGTTGAAAATTTTCGTGATGTCACTGGTGAAGTTACTTCATTTTCTCCGCATATCATTTTGCTCGACATCACACTTCCATTTTTTAATGGCTACCACTGGTGCAGCGAGATTAGAAAATTTTCACGTGTGCCAATTATTTTTATCTCTTCTGCCGCCGACAACATGAATATCATTATGGCGATGAATCTCGGTGCCGATGATTTTGTTGCAAAGCCATTTGATTTAAATGTTTTACTTGCAAAAATACAGGCACTTCTTCGCAGAAGCTATGATTTTGCACCGACCTCTAATGTGCTTGCACACCGCGGCGCACTGTTAGATTTAAATGATCACACGCTAAGTTTTAACGGCGAAGATATCCCATTAACTAAAAATGAATATCGCATTTTATCCTGTCTGATGGAACAAAAGGGCAAGGTTATCAGCCGTGAAAAGTTAATGGAACGGCTATGGGAGACAGATCAATTTGTGGATGAAAATACGCTTACAGTTAATATAAATCGTCTTCGAAAAAAGCTAGATAGTGCAGGGCTGATACATTTTATCACTACAAAATTTGGTGTCGGATACCTGATTGAAAGTTGAGGAATTTACGATGTCACTATTTTTTTCTTATTTAAAGCAGCAACTTAAATACATTCTGCTATTTTTGCTGTTTTCCATTACCTTTGCCATCACCTTTTTCTTTTATAACTTTCCATTGGAAGCGTTGACTTATCCAACACTTCTATGTGTCTGTTTTGGGCTTTTCTTTTTCATATGGGATTTTTCAAAGACAAAGGCATTACACACAAGGCTGATGGAACTTTCCAATCTAACGGAGCTTTCAGTTGATATGATTCGTGCGCTTCCACAGTCAGACTCGATTGAAAACACAGATTATCAGCTCTTGCTATCTGGTCTTGCCGAGCAAATATTGGAGCTGAAAACAGCACAGTCCACTCGCCTTACCGATATGATTGATTATTACACGGTGTGGGTTCATCAGATCAAGACACCAATCTCTTCCATGCGCCTGACGCTTCAAAACGAGGATTCTTTGCTAGCGCGCAAGCTTTCCTGTGACTTGTCGCACATTGAGCAGTATGTAGAGATGGTGTTAGCATTTCTTCGTCTTGATTCCAATTCAAGCGATTATGTATTTAAAATGCACGAGCTTGATCCACTGCTTCGTCAATCAATTCGACGCTTTTCATCTGAATTTATTAACAGAAAGCTTATCCTTTCATACACACCTCCAAGTGATGAAAGCGGAACACTAAAAATGATTACTGATGACAAATGGTTTTGCTTTGTCATTGAGCAGCTTCTTTCAAATGCGCTCAAATACACACGAGCTGGAACGATTTCGATCTTCTTTTCGCAGCCAAAGGTGCTGTGCATAAAAGATACTGGCATCGGCATTGCACCGCAAGACCTTCCACGCGTTTTTGAAAAAGGATATACGGGCTGCAATGGACGCACTGACAAAAAGGCAAGTGGTCTGGGACTCTACTTATGCAAACGAATTTGTAAAAATCTTGGTATCGGCATTTCTATCACCTCTGAGGTAGACAATGGAACCTGCGTATATCTTTCTCTTGATCAGTATCCACTAAAAGCTGAATAAAGCAAAAATCTTTATTTCTTACACTACTGTAAGTTTTTGGGCGGAAAATGTAAGCCAATTCAATGGCAATGCATTTTCCGTTTTGTTATACTATGCCTTGTAAGAAAGAATTACAGGAGGTACTTAATACCATGACAATACTTGAAGTAAATGGATTGAAAAAAATATATTCCACCCGCTTCGGCGGCAATAAGGTTGAGGCACTGAAGAATGTAAATTTCAGTGTAGAGCAGGGCGAGTATGTTGCTATTATGGGCGAATCTGGTTCAGGCAAAACAACACTTTTAAATATCCTTGCTGCTTTAGATAAACCAACTGAAGGCAATGTAATTTTAGATGGCAATAATCTGTCAAAATTGAAGGAATCTCAAATCTCAGCATTTCGCCGTGACAATCTCGGCTTTGTATTTCAGGATTTTAATCTGCTAGACACCTTCACACTTGAGGACAATATTTATCTTCCACTTGTACTTGCCGGAATGCCTTACAAAAAAATGCATGATCGTTTGGTGCCAATTGCAGAACGTCTTGGTATCAGCTCATTACTTAAAAAATATCCATATGAGGTTTCAGGCGGACAAAAGCAACGTGCCGCAGCTGCCCGTGCATTAATTACAAATCCGAAGCTTATTTTGGCTGATGAACCAACTGGTGCACTCGATTCAAAGGCATCTGATGAGCTGCTTAGTTTATTTTCAGAGATTAACCGCACAGGACAGACAATTGTAATGGTAACGCATTCTGTCAAGGCAGCCAGCACTGCCGGACGTGTTTTATTTATCCGAGACGGTGAGGTTTTCCACCAAATTTACCGTGGAAATGATACTGATGAACAGCTGTATCAAAAAATTTCTGATACACTGACACTTCTTGCAACAGGAGGTGATCGCCGATGAAAACAGGATTTTACCCGAAGCTTGCCTTCGATGGCATCCGGAAAAATCGCAGGATGTATGTTCCATTTATTTGCACCTGCATTGGAATGGTGATGATGTTCTATATCATTTCTTATCTGCACTACAGTGATACAATTGCATCTATGAATGGCGGCCAGATCATGCGCTCTACGCTTAATTTGGGCAGCATTGTAGTAGGTATTTTTTCCTGTATTTTTCTGTTTTACACAAACTCCTTTTTAATCCGAAGACGAAAAAAGGAATTTGGTCTGTATCACATTCTTGGCATGGGAAAACTAAATATTGCACGCATTTTATTTTGGGAAACACTTTTGACAGCAGTGATTTCTCTTGTTCTCGGCATAGGTTTTGGCATTTTATTTTCGAAGCTCGCTGAACTTGCCATGGCTCGTCTGACACACGCTCAGATTATTTATTCCATGCATATTTCACCAGACTCCATTTTATTTACACTAACTGTATTTGGCTGCATTTTTATTTTACTGTTTTTTAATACACTTCGTCAGGTTCATTTTTCAAATGCTATTACACTTGTTCAGAGTGAATCTGTCGGTGAAAAACCGCCAAAGGGAAATATCCTTTTAGGTCTTCTAGGTATGATTTGTTTAGCTGCTGCCTATTATCTTGCTGTAACAGTTGCAGATCCTGTATCAGCACTTGGCATGTTTTTTATAGCAGTTATTCTCGTAATCGTTGGCACCTACCTTATCATGATCGCTAGCTCTGTTTTATTCTGCAGGCTGCTTCAAAAAAATAAGCGCTACTATTACAAGGCAAATCATTTTGTGTCAATTTCTTCTATGGCTTACAGAATGAAAAGAAATGGCGCTGGACTGGCTTCCATCTGTATCCTTGCTACAATGGTTCTTGTTATGCTGTCCACTACTGTAAGCTTATACTTCGGTATGGATGATGTATTGTCAAATCGCTATCCTTATCAATTTAATACGACTGCATCTTATAATTCCTTCGATACAATGTCTGATGAAAATACAGCATCAATTCGTAAGCTTGCATCAGATGCGATGGATAAATATGAATGTACACCATCCAATGTTTCCGATTATCGGTCCGCCTGTTTTTACGGCTATTTAATTGATAATGACTTTGTATGCGATACTCCGTTTGACAGCCATTCTGAAACAGCAAATTACCTTGAAGGCAAAATGTTTTACTTCGTTCCACTTTCAGATTACAACAAAATGATGGGCACGAATGAAACTCTTGCATCTGATGAAGCGCTGCTTTTTTCAACTCGGGACTCTGCTTATAATGAAAGTACTATTTCCTTTGAGCATGGCATGACATACACAATCAAAAAGCAAATTGACAAATTTAGACCTGACGGCAACTCAATGGCAAATATTTCTACTATATTTGTCTTAATCGTTCCAGACATTCATGCGGCAGTTGATGCCATTGCAGCATTGCCTGGTAATGAAAAGTCTGTTTACTTTTATTGGCACTATAACTTTGATACCAACTTAAATCGTGATGATCAGATTTTGCTGGCAAATGATCTTTCATCCACTATCTCTGATTTTTTCACACAAAGCTATAAACAAAACACAGGAATTATGCGCTGCCAGTTTGAAAGCCGTGCTGCTAATTATGAAGAGTTTTTAGCAGACTTTGGAAGCTTATTTTATCTGGCAATCGTTTTAAGCATTGTTTTCTTAATTGCCGCTGTTTTGATTATCTATTACAAGCAGATTTCAGAAGGCTATGAAGATCAGGCACGTTTTGATATTATGCAAAAAGTAGGCATGACAAAGCGCGAAATTAAAAAGAGTATCAACTCCCAGCTTTTGACTGTATTTTTCCTTCCACTTGTCGGTGCCGGCATTCATCTGATTTTTGCCTTCCCGATGATTAGAAAAATACTGCTGCTGTTTAATTTAACAAATCTGCATCTATATACAATCGTTACGTTAATCAGCTTTGGAGCATTTGCGCTCTTCTACACAATTGTGTACCGCATCACATCAAATGCATATTATCATATTGTAAGTGGTGCCTCTAACAGCAGATAATCTTGACTTTCTCACAAAAAATGTGTATTCTCTTCTTAAATTAGTGTAAGAAAGGAAGGAAAATTTTATGGGTTGCCTTGGAAATATTATATGGATGCTCTGCGGAGGTCTTGTCAGTGCACTAGGATATTTAATTGCCGGATGTATCTGGTGCATCACCATTGTGGGAATCCCGGTTGGCATGCAATGCTTTAAGTTAGCTGGACTGGCACTTTTTCCGTTTGGAAAGGATGTTACATACGGTGGTGGACTTGGAAGCTTTTTACTAAATATCATCTGGGCCATTTTCTTTGGTATCCCGATTGCACTGCACTCTCTGTTATGGGGCTGCATCATGTGTATCACCATAATCGGTATTCCGTTTGGTCTGCAGCATTTTAAAATGGCAAAGCTTGCTCTGATGCCATTTGGAACAGTTGTTTATTAATTTTTTGAAAGAACCATGATTGATCAAGGCAATTTTATCATGGTTCTTTTTTGACTTTTCTCATTATTTAACATTATTTTTATACTTTTTAATTATAAATATTGTACAGTTTTTAATCTTTACTTTCTATTTTTCTAAGAGTATAATGTAGCCGAAATAAAAAAGAAAGGACTGTATCAGAAATGGCAGAAAAAACAATTTTTCCAAGAGAAGAAAAATCAGAAGCATTATTTAAAAAGATTTTATCAGATCCCTGGGCCTGTGAAAAGCTTCAGGAAACTTTCTGTAAATACCTTTTTTGCAGTGAAGATGAGGCTACACCACTCTCTGCACACGATTTTACGCAAGCATTATTCAACGCATATGACAACAGAGATCTGTCAGCTTTTCTAATGGCAATTTGTCAGCATTCACTGTTTGACCTTTTAAGGAATTCCTATTTAATCCCATTTCGCTTTAACGCAGATGGCAAACAAAATCCAGTAATAATGACAGATGACAATGGCAACCTGCTCCCTGAATATAAAAAAGCATTCCACCAAAAAGAATATGAACATTTTCGTGAAGTTTATAACACTCTCCCAAATAAGAAAAATCTCTATCTGGCAAAAGCTTACTGCTACACACATTCGTATGACCCGGAAATAAGCGCATCAACGCAGATTGTTCTTCAAGAGCATACAGGCATTCTTTTAATTCGTGAGCTTCCTGACACTGTAAAGCAGCAGGAAACAGAAGCTCAGGCTTACTGTGCTGTCTGGGATTTAATGACTGATCTGGAAAAAGAACTCCCAATGGCATTTGTCTTTTATGGACAGGACACGCTTACTGAACATGACAAACGCTATGATGAACTTGGTATTTTCCTTCCAAATTCACACTTCTTAAAGCATCTGGAAAAACACGTTCAAAGAGCCGAGGAAATCATTTATGCAACAAACTAATTTTACTGATATCATGGAAAAAAACCACATGGAAATTCCATGGCATGATTACACGCAAAATAATGGCAATATTTTGATCAACCAAGCCGGACTTATTGAAAAGGCATCTGTCATTGGCCGCGTTGGACTAATTATGCTATCCTGCGGAACTGGTGCTTGGCGCGTTCGTACTTCCATGAACAGGCTTTCAAAAAGTCTTGGTGTAACTTGTACGGTCGATGTCGGATTAATGTCGATTGAATTTAACTGCTTTGATGGAAAGGATTGTGTATCGCAGTCTTTAAGCATTGCCAACACAGGTGTCAATACTTCAAAGCTTTATCGAATGGAACAATTCGTTGACAGCTTTCCAAAAGAAGAGGTTCACTTAACTGGCGAAGAAATTCACAAGCGTCTTGATGAAATTGAACGAATTCATGCAATCTACTCTCCAGTTAAGCTCGGACTGGCAGCAGCTCTTGCATGCTGTGCATTCACTTTTCTTCTTGGCGGTGGACCTGTGGAAATGATTCTCGCCTTTCTCTGTGCAGGCATTGGAAATGTGATCCGAACAAAGTTGATTAAACATAACTTCACACTTTTCTTAAATATAGCTGTATCCATTTCCTGCTCTTGTCTGCTTTACAGTATACTGTTAAATCTTGCGGAGATTCTTTTCCACGTCTCTGCACTCCATGAAGCCGGTTATATTTGCTCAATTTTATTTATCATTCCAGGTTTTCCGTTTATTACAAGTGGAATTGACCTTTCAAAATTAGATTTGCGCTCTGGTCTTGAACGACTAAGCTATTCGATTATCATTGTACTAGTTGCTACGATGACTGCATGGATTATGGCATTGCTGCTGCACCTGCAGCCGTTAAATTTTACAGCTCTTAATCTTGACCCAATACTTCTTTTAATTTTACGATTACTCACAAGCTTTTGCGGTGTTTTTGGGTTTTCCATCATGTTTAACAGCCCCGTTAAAATGGCTGCTATCGCTGCTGTAATGGGTGCACTCTCTAACACTCTTCGTCTTGAACTTGTTGATCTGACTGGCATGCCAACTACCGCTGCCGCTTTCATAGGTGCTTTAACAGCCGGGCTGCTTGCTTCTCTTATCAAAAACTACAATGGTTATCCTCGTATATCACTGACCGTTCCTTCCATTGTCATCATGGTTCCTGGGCTTTACTTATATCGTGCTTTTTACAATTTGGGAACCATGTCTCTAGTCGATGCATTTTCATGGGGTGCTGCAGCGATTATGATTATAATTGCTCTTCCTCTCGGATTAATTTTTGCAAGAATTTTTACTGACCGCACTTTCCGATACTGTTCATGATTCATTTCTTTTTTTACCTATTGCACAAGAAAAAGACAGAACCGACAATCATAGATTGATACCGGCTCTGTCTTTTACATTTATCGAAGAATGATATAAACCGCATAAACTAAATACATTGCTACCATTGCGATTCCTTCTTTTCTGCTGATCTTTTTCTTTGTCGCTGCAAAAATCCATACAACAACTGAGAATGCTACTAAAATGATAATATCAATCACATTTTCGCGAATCAGGCTGACTGGATTGATTGCAGATGCAATTCCAAGGACCATCAAAATATTAAAAATATTTGATCCGACTGCATTTCCTACTGCCATATCAACCTCGTTTTTGCGCGCTGCTACAACAGATGTAACCAGCTCTGGAAGTGATGTTCCAATAGAAACAATAGTAAGTCCTACAAGCGTCTGACTCATTCCAAGATCAATTGCAATGCGGCTTGCCGTATCTACAGTCAAATCTCCGCCAATTGCAATTGCAATTGCACCGCCAACGATATAAATGATGCTCTTAGGATATGACATTACCTTTAACTCTTCTGCGTCAAATTCGTCATTTGCTTCGACTTCTTTTCCCTCTGCTCTTGCCTTCATCGCACTTTTTATCATCAGTCCAATATAACCTGCGAAAAGGATAAGAAAAAGGATTCCATCAAAATGGCCAAGCGTCATGCCAGTTGCATCACCAACTGCAATCATTCCAAGACCAAGCAGCAATAATGCACAGATAATTGAAAACGGAATATCGCGCGTTACTGTCTCTCTTTGCACATAAATTGTAGAAAGAATAGAACAGACACCGATAACAAACATCAAATTGAAAATATTTGATCCGACTACATTACTGATGGCAAGTGTATTGTTATCTACTAAAGATGCAGTTACACTGACAGCTGTTTCAGGAAGTGATGTTCCCATTGCTACAATTGTTAATCCGATAATAATGGACGGCACTGCCAGCTTCTTTGCTACGCTTGAGCTTCCCTCCACAAAAAAATCCGCTCCTTTTACCAAAAGTGCAAATCCTACTACAAGAAGCAGAATTACAACGAAAAGCGGTGCACTGTTGATGAAATCACCCATCATTTCCTCCTTTTTTATTCCGCAGGATCCACTATTAACAATTAAAAAAGACCCATGTATGCGTACACTAAAAAAACGCATACATGAGTCTCATTCTTTAAGATTTGCCAGGCAAAAGCCGGGGTTGTTGACAAACCACGATTATCGCGAACTACTCCCTCACGGAATATTATTTTGTTTTTTTTGCTAACTAATTTGTTAACGCAGAATACTATACCATATACACCAAAGGAAAGTCAATCACAAATTTTAGCCATTCAGCTTCAGGCTTTGCTGTAAATATTAGTTTATTTTTGAATTCCAGCCATCCGGCAAATATTTCTTTGTGTTTGCAATCATCGTGTGAAGCAGCTTGTCAGCATCATCTTTGCTGCAGGTAACAAGCGGATCACGGCGAAATGCACGAAGCGTGATATCGTAATCACATGTAAGTGCAGCCTTTAAGACATCCTCGTGGTTCATAACATGCGGAAGCATCAGCTGTCTGATATCTTCTGTCAGATTTCCTGCAAATATAGGTGCAATGCTATCTCTTGAGAATACGGCATTTGTCTCTACTACTGCTGATGCTGGAAGATTTGGAATCTGACCTGCAGTATTTGGAATATTGACATTGCTGATCATGCGTGTCAGTCCGCACAGTGCCTTGATTAATAAAATACCTTCCTCGCCTGATGGAATTAATTCAACCTTTTCCTCACCAGATACAAGCTTTTTACTTTTTTCAAGACGCTTCTTTAAATCTTCTTTTCTCCATGCAACAGTTGTCAAACCAAACTTCCATGAAGCGACAGTTTCTGGATCTTTTAAATAAATCGGAGGCATAAACTCTGCCAGATGACGATCTCCTGCTGCTGCAATCCAGCCATACTTCTTGAACAAATCAAATTTTACGCGATGTGCACAGGAAAATGTTGAGTTCATCCAATTTTTATCTTTCTCCTCAAAACCTTCCTCAAAGTGCTTTTCTATAAAGTTGCGATATACTGGGAACAAATCAATTCCTTTATAGGATGCACTATCAAACCATGTAAAATGATTAAGACCAAGTACATTTACTATAATTTCATCTCGTTTGATATCAGCAATGCCAAGCTCACGCTCTGCAATTTGTGCCAGAAGTTTTTGTGTTCCAAATACTTCGTGGCAGCAGCCAAATGCTTTGATCTGCGGAAATACGTGGTATAGGGTCTTTACACATAATGACATCGGGTTAGTATAGTTGATAACCCATGCCCGTGACGCATAATCGCGAATTGCCTCTGCGATTGTAACAAACATAGGTATTGTTCGCAGTGCACGCACCATTCCGCCAGGACCTGCTGTATCACCGACAGACTGATAGATACCATATTTTTCTGGCTCATGCACATCAGACTCCATCTCATCAAATGTACCTGGAAGAATTGAAATCACAACAAAATCACTGCCTGTCAACGCCTCTTTTAGTGTATCCGCCACAATATACTTCCACTTGCCTACTGCCTCTTCTCTTTCGGATATACCATTTCCGATAATCTCATTTGCCTTTGCCGCTTCCTTGTCAATATCGTACAAAACGATTGTGCCGCCAAGTGCTGGTTCTAATGCCAAATCGCGCATAAATGTCCATGCCCATCCTCGTGAGCCGCCTCCAATATAGGCGATACGCAGATCCTTTACTGCATTATCCTTGTAAGTCATAGTTTTCCTTCCTTTCTGTCATCATTTTCTTTCTAATATGAATACAATACGGTGCCTGCCAGCAAAGCATAGCTATCCATCCTGCAATACACGCAAATCCGACACCTACTAGTCCGATTCGCGGTACAAGTAAAAATGTAAAAATGACGCGAAATGTAATCTGGGTGAGCGTTCCATAAAGCGTCATCTTCATTTTTCCGACACCGCGCAAAAATCCCTGATGGGCGTTTGTAACACCTGGCAGCCAATAGAAAAATGCCATTACTGCAAAGTAGCGGCTTCCCTCTGAAAGCATCTGTTTGGAATCACCGAACAATCCAATCAGCTGCTTGTCAAATAAAAGAAGCACTGCACATATAAATACAGCATAACAAATCTCTAGCATAATACCGCTTCGAAAACCATCCTTAATTCGCTTTGGCTTTTTTGCACCATCATTTTGTGCTGTAAATGTCATCATTGCATTTGAAATACTTCTTCCTGGTACAAGTGCAAAATCTTCTATCTTGCCGACTGCATTAAATGCTGCCATTGCACCAACACCAAGCGTATTGATTGCACCCTGAATCAAAAGCTTTCCAAGCGGCTGACTGCACTGCTGAAGTGACGACATACCACCGTACTGTACTGTCATCCATATCAATCGCTTGTCTAACTGAAAATGCTCTTTCTTTAGATGAAGCATTGGTACGCGAAAATAAACATAAATTACACAAAGCACTGCTGACACTGCCTCTGCAATCACTGTTGCCAAACCGGCACCAGCTACACCCATATGAAGCCCTGCTACAAACAGCACATCTAAAGCTCCGTTTAAGACAGAGGACAGTACCAGAAAATAAACTGGTGTTTTTGCATCTCCGACACTTCGAAGCGATGCCGCATAAATATTATAAAGACAAGTAAATGGCATTCCAATAAAGATAATATGAAGATAACTTTCTGCAAGCGGTAATATATCAGTCGGAGTCTGCATCAGCTTTAATATTCCTTCGGAAGCAATCAGACCTCCCACAAGGATAACTGCTGACATCCCCATCACAAGAAGAAGTGTCATTCCTACCTCGTGCTTTAATTCTTCCGTTTTTCCTGCACCAAAGCAATTACTCATAATTACGGATGCACCAATACATAGTCCTGTGACACCAAGAATCAGTAAATTCATGACTGGGTCTGAGGTGCCTACCGCCGCAAGAGCATCCTGCCCGGCAAACTGTCCCACCACAATCGAATCTACCATGTTGTATGTCAGCTGAAATAAATTTCCCCATATCAGCGGTATTGCAAATGCAATTAGCTGCTTCCATATTGTTCCTTTTGTCAAATCCTTAGTTGTTGTTTTCATTGATTTCTCCACCTACTGTAAAACCCGCTCAAATCGTTCAATCTTACAGCTATGCTCTTTTGTTTTTTTATCATAATTTATACCGATCAAAAGAATCTGCCCAGTATATTGCAAAAGTGACTGCGGATATTGTTTTTCCTTTATCTGGTTGAGAGCAGTCTGTGCGTTTTTATTCCATTTCAGTTCTGTTACTAACGCTGGATACTCATTTGCATATTCTTTTTTGGGAATAAATACAAAGTCAGAGAAACCACGTCCAGTTGGCAATTCCCGTATTGGCTTAAAATAATATTGCATTGCACTTAAATAGGCTATTGATAAAACGCAGCTCAGCGAATTTTCATTGTTATACTGTATTGCAGACACGTATTCGGTATGAATTTTTTCAATTTTTTCTGCTGTCGCTTCCTCATCCATATCAAGCGTTGCATCTAATAATTCTTCTGAATCCTGCAAAAAAAGATTTAATTCACTCCATTTTTTTCTTCGGACTGCGAACAGCAATTCCTGACGAATTTCCTCATTTGGAATATAGGCATACTGCATGTTCTGATTGTACGCAAGATAGCCAAGATGCACCAGAAGAGTCAGCACATCATCTTTATCTACAAAATTAACCATATCGTTCTGGAATGAATTCACATTAATCTGCGTAGTCGAACCTGACAGCATTTCTATCACTGCAGTCTTTAAACCATCAAAATTCATATTGATAAATGGTACAATTGACTCATATGTTCCTGTCTGTGACCAATAGCTTTGAAAGCTTTTATTTATCATTGCATTGACTACTGCATTCGGATTATACACATGATAGTCTCCTAATTCATATCCATCGTACCATCGTTTTACCTCACGAAAATCCACACCAAACTGCTCGCATAATTTTCCTACTTCTTCCTCGGTAAAACCGATGTATCTTGCAAGTACACCAGGCGTAATCATTGTAAACTGCATGAAATTATTGAGAGCAGATTGTGTTTTTAGCTTTTTGATTGGCAATATTCCGGTCAGATATGCTAGTGCAATAAACTTAGTAGGTTCGCTGCCCTTGAACATTCCGCGCAAAAAATTAATATAATCCTGCAAAACAGCTTCATTAGCAGCCTCATCTCTAATCAGAACATCCCACTCATCAATTATTACAATAAATTTCACACCTGTCTGTGCATTGATACAAGACATTGCCCCATATGCAGTACGAATACCATCTAGTAAAATCTGCGGATATATCTCTTTTAATTCCTCAATCACATGATAATTCAGATATGATACGGTCTGTTCTGCCGAACCAGCATCCATCATGCACCATTGTATATCCAGATAAATCACATCATATTGATTCAAATATTTTTTGTAAGAATCACTCTTTGCAATTTCATATGATGCAAATATAGAATCAGAATCACAGCCTCTGCTATAATATGCGCAAAGCATATCAGCAGTAATGGATTTACCAAACCGCCTTGGCCTGCTGCTGCAAATCAAAGCCTGTTTTGTATTGATCACACTGTTTGTGTATGCCAAAAGACCTGTTTTATCCACATAAATCTGCGAGTTTACTGCCACCTCAAATGCAGTATTTCCCGGATTAACAAACCTTCTCATGCTGCGCACCACCTTTCTTAAAAAACGTAATATCCCGTTTTTTATTTTTGAAACCTTTATCTGAGATTATTTCTCATATTTTGCCATGTGATTTTATTTTATCAAATTTTGACTGACTCGGCAATACAAAAACGGGCAGCTTTACGCCGCCCGAATTTTATCTTTGTTGTTTATATTATTTAACAGCCAATTGATTACTCTTAAACTTTAATAGCGCTATTTAATCTTCCTCAAACCGAAGCTGATCAAAATGTTCTATTATCCACCAAGTCATCTTCTTATTAATTTCATATAATTCCTGATACTGTTCTTTTTTTGAAAACCAAATCGTACACACAAGCTGATTTGCCAAAACTACATATGGAGCAGCCTTCCACTCTGTCTTTGTTAACTTTGCAACGCTGTCATATCCGTACAAAATATTTTTATAGATTTTGCACCACTTCTGCAACTTCTGATCATTACTCGCCTCAAAACTCTCTGATAAAATGGCTGTTGCTGCATAGCATGGATCGTAGATGCGAATATTTCTTTCTGCCAGATCAAAATCCAAAATACCCCACTGCTTGTCTGTCATGAGAATATTTGATGGATTTGGATCGCGGTGGATAATCTGACGCGGAAGTTCATCATCACCACGATTAAATAACCCTTTTAATTCATTTAATTTTTTTTGAAGAAACAGCGCGTGCTCTGGAAAAAGCTCTTTTCCCTTTGGCAAAATCCATTCTGAAATATCATTTGACAAATTGATTTCTTTTGCCTGCATCTGCACATCTTTTAACAAAATCGACAGCTGCCCTAAAATTTCTCCGATAAATCGTACCTTGCTTTCCTCTTTTGTTGTAGTAGCATCTGTATAAAAAGACTGTGCCGTCACTGCTTTTCCTTTTATACGCCTTGTCAAATAAAAATAAATTCCACTGTCAAATACATACTCTTCCCCTGAATTTGTTTTTACTGGCACTGCTGTCAACAAACCAACATTTTCTAATGACTTTGCCAGACTGATATGATTTTGCATCTCATCAAAATCAGAAGTGAATTTTAAAACAAAATCGTCTCCAATAAAAAATGCATTCTCACACCGCTCACCATTTCCTTCATAAAAAATATCTGAAACCAGTTCTTTTTCCAATCCCCAATGCTTTACAATCTCACTTACCTTTTTATGTGTCATCATACAATGCTTCCTTTCCACTAACTTAATAGGATGCGGCTTTTTTGCCCGCCCCGACGCAATATATTCCGCAGGAGTGCAGGAAAACTCCCGGACAAATGCCTTGTAAAAACCTGCATATGTCAGAAATCCATATTTCAATGCAATATCAATTTTCTTATCGCCCTGACTCATTTCATAAATTCCATGTAAGAGACGTCGTCTTATAATATACTGCATGACTGGCATTTCGACTTCTTTCTGGAATATATGGTAATAATAAAATAATGAATAACCTGCCTTTTTTGCCAGCTCATTCACACTGATTTCTGATGCCAGTTCTGCCTCAATCTTATCCAGACTTTGCTGAATACATGATCTGTTTTCCATGATGTCCTCCTGTTTTTCTTCTTTTTGCAGCTGCACTTGCATTTTAACATATGATTCCGTAAAAGCATTTCCTGTGTTGCGAATATTTTAATCAATATTTTTTCAATTTTCATATTGATATTTTTTTATAATATAGATATAATAAAAGTAGGATATTCCCTACTTTTCCTATTTTTAAGGAGGTTTTATTATGATTGCTAATACATTTATTGATAATGCAAAAGTTATGTCAAAAGGACAAGTAACTATTCCAAAGGATGTTCGTGAAATTCTCGGAATCTCTAGTGGAGATCGTATTACATTTGTTGTTGAAAATGGCAATGTCCGACTCATCAATTCTGCTATATATGCTATGCAGTTGCTCCAGGCACAGATGGCAAATGAAGCTGAAAATACTGGATTAACATCCGATGAGGCTATTATGGATTTAGTAAAAGAAGTCCGTGCAGAAAGTGAGGAATAATGAAAGTTCTCATGAATTAAAAAAGTCATACTTAAAACTTTTTATAAAAAACAGCATCTGATCGTTATTCACTTAATTTCAATCAGATGCTGTTCCTCTATTATTCCTGCATTATTATTCGATTATTCCTCTCCCATAAAGATTGATGCAAGTGGTGAATCCTTTGGAAGAATCAATGTCTTATCGCTTCCGCTCATGGCTGTCTTTGCTGCCTCTAATGCACGGTCAAATTCATAAAACTCTGCTCGCTCTGGCGTGTTATACGCATCTCCTAAAATACGCATGTACTCGCTTTCGCCCTCTGCTATTGTGTTTGCTGCCTCTGCCTTTGCATCTGAAAGCATAATTGAAATCTCTTTGTCTGTGCTGTTTCTGATTTTCTTTGCCTCTGAATCACCTTCTGCCTGATAGCTTGCGGCAATCTGATTACGCTCTGAAATCATACGCTCGTATACAGCTGCCTTGTTGTCCTCTGGCAGATCAAGCTGTTTGATCTCTGCCATTAAAATCTTTACGCCATAGGAGTCCATTGAATTTCCGACCTTGCTCATAATAAGTTCCTTTAATTCGCCGTCTCTTGCAGCAATGACTTCATTTTGCGTCAGGGTGCTGATTGCATTTTTTGTTGCGTTAAATACAGCAGCATCAATACGACCTTCAGCGTTACTTACGGAACGATTTAATGTCTTTGAAAACAATATAGGATCACTGATCTGCCATAATACATAGCTGTCTGCAATCATTGTTTTCTTATCCTTTGTGATGACATCCGACGCTGCCATATCATACAAAAGAATTTCCTTTGGAAGTGTCTGTTCGCTGTCTAAAAACGGAACCTTGAAGCTTAATCCAGCCTCTGTTTTAATACTGTTAATTTTTCCAAATCTCATAATTAGTGTATATTCATTTTCCTTTGTCACTACAAGTGATGACAGCCCGCAAATGACTGCCACAAAAGCTGCGACTCCTATTACAATTCGTTTTGTTGTCTTTTTCATGTAACGTTTCCTCTCTTTTTTACTTACTTGTTGAGCTGCTGTCTGCTGGAGACGCACTGCTCTGTACGTTTTGTTCGCTCACAGAATTTAATTGCTCATGAAGCATTGTTGTCGTGGAATCTGTTCCATCAATAATCACACGAAGCTGCGGCAGGATACCCTCCATTGCCTCGTAGAACATTCTCTTTTTAGTAACTTCTGGATTTTTCTCATATTCCTCAAACTTAGCATTAAACATAGCTACCTGAGCATTTGCATCATTGATTCGCTCCTGCTTTGTTGCTTCTGCTTCCTGTAAAATCTGATCGGCATCGGCCTCCGCTATTGGCAGCTTTTCATTTCGATACTTATTTGCATTGTTTATGCTTGTTTCTTTTCCCTGCTTTGCCGTCTCAACTGCCTTAAATGCCTCCATGACTTCTGCTGTCGGTGGCTCTGAATCCTGAATGGAAATATTCACAAGCTGCAGACCGACATTATAAAGGTCAAGCTGCTCAGTAATCATTTCCTTAATTCTTGACTGAATCTCGCCCTTTCCTGTTGTCAAAACAGAATCTACATCATAATTGCTGATTGCGGCGCGAATACAGCTTTGCGCAATGTTCTGCAAAATAATATCTGGATCTTTCGATGCATATACGGCCTTTACCGGATCAGATACACGATACTCAAGATAAAAGTCCACATCAACGAAATTAAAATCAGATGTAATCATAATAGATTCATCTGCAACCACATCATTGTTATTGTCGTAACCGATACGCAGACTCTGAATCGTCGTGTTCACCTTCGTTACATGCTGCACAAATGGAATCTTAAAATGAAGTCCCGGATCAGTAACTGCATGGCTGACACCAAATGTCGTCACAACTGCCTGCTCCTGTTCATTAATCGTATAAGTCGCATTTCCTGCACCCGCTGCACAGACAATGACAACTGCCGCTGCCACTCCTGCAATCGCTCCTTTTTTCTTTTTGCTCATTTTGTTTTCTCCTTTTCTTCTGGACCTTGGTATGTATGACATAAAGGGTTTGATAATAAAAAAAGACCCTTACTGCATGGCAAATACACACATGCAGTAAAAGTCTTGCTATTCATATCTGCGGATCTTATGATCGTCCTGACGCCTGATATTATACCTGGGTACCAGCTACTCCCCTTTACTTGTATCGTAGTATAGCAAATTGTTAATTCTTTGTCAAGGTTTTCTTTGCTTATTCAAACACTTATTCAAACACTTATTCAAACACATCTTTTATACTGCTATAATGCAGAAAAATTCCCTGTTTGTCTAGTTCCTTGATCTCATCTAGTGTCGCTAAGCGGTACCCCATTGTCTCTTCTTCCTGAAGCTTTAAATCGCTCTCGTTAAAATCAAGTTCAAAGCGGTACACATCGACAAAATAATTATCGCCTTCATCTGGGTTGTCACGACGATATGTAAAACGATAGCCATCAGGGCAATTGGACACATCAAGACCTGTCTCTTCACGGATTTCTCTTACAACTGCCACTTTGGAATCCTCGCCTGCCTGTACAGCACCGCCGGAAACTTCCCACCAGCCTGGAGCCCAGGCCTTTGTCATGACTCTTCTTGTAATTAAAAAGCGTCCGTCTGGGCGATGAATGACACCGAGCACAGTCAGATGATACTCACCGTTTTTTAAATTCCAGTCATTTCTCTTCATTGTGCGTCCGGTTCGTTTTTTGTCTGAATCATAAATATCCCAAAGTTCCATCTTATTGTGTTCTCCTCATCTAACCTTTTTTGTACAGCAATACCTCAAATGTCTTTTCCATCACCATTTGATACTGTTTGCAGCTTTAATTTAAACTATTCGTAAAAACCGCAGTTATTTCTTCCGTGTTCTTTTATGTAGTACAGTGCCGCATCTGCATCATTAGAAATTGAACCCTTTGGATTTTTTCTGTCTGAAAATGCCACACCAACACTTAAAGACACTGCCGGAAGACTATCTGTTGGATTGCTCAATTCCTCGTTTGCTTCCTCAATCTTCTTTTTGATCGTGCAGCGTTTATCACTTGCTGAATTGACCATGATTACTGCAAATTCATCTCCGCCGATTCTGCATACGTAATCAATATTTCGAAATTGTTTTTTTAAGACAGATGCTACCTTTCTTAAAATCTGATCACCTATTCCATGACCAAAAGTATCATTTACCTCTTTGAATACATCCACATCTACAAAAATCAGTGCAAATGGACTCTCACCAGTTTCGTAAATATGAATAAGCTTGTCGAAGGAACCTCTGTTGAACAGATCTGTCAGCGGATCATGCTCTGCCTCATGGCGAATCAGCTTTTCTGTCTCCTTATTCGCCACATAAATTTCATTATACGTGACAGCAAGATTTTGCAGTTCAACAGCCCCTATTACCGGCAAGATTTCACCAAGCTTGATGCTTTCATCGTAACTGATAAGCGGCTTTACAATCAGCCGGCGAATCATTACATATGAACCAATCATAAGAATCACCATTAAAACAATTCCGATTTGTAATTTTGAGTACATGCTGGAAAAAATCGTCATAGCTTTTCCCTGATAATATCTTGTCTGGCGAATCAATTTTGCTTCACAGTTTGTCACTTCCTCGGCGATTATATCTTTCATTTCCTGATACGATTCCTCAGTGACAAGATGCTGTGCCTTTTTTATTTTCTCATCGTCAGACAATTCTTCATCCTCTTTGGAAAGTTCTACTGCCTTGATTTCGTCCGGCCAGCTGCTTTACAAGACATCATTTGCCTCACAGACAAGACGCATGGCATAGTACTCTGTCGTCATGAGTTCTAGTGAAGTGTCAAGCGCAGCTTTTAATGATGAAAAGGATGCAGTTTTGTCAAAATATGTTTTAAATGTATCAAGTGCATTTTCCCGGCTCTTAACCTGATTGGCCTCAACAAAATATGCGTCCATATATGATGTGTCGCCTGTCATGACATACATTCTTACCTGTTCGGTGAGATAATCAGCGCCTTTTTCAAGCTGCTGCGCTGCTTTTTCGCCTTGAATGTACTGCTCTGTTGACTCATTCATTGCAAAAAACTCATTCTCGCCCTGTATTATAAGAAAGACAAATGCCAGTGCCAAAAACAGTGTAATCCAAATCCCCAAGCGGCTCACTTTTCGTATCTCAATTTTCCTTTTTGCCCCCATACCTGCTCCTTTCAACATTTTTGTATGCATTCTGCATCATTTTATTTTTACATGTTGCATTGTATGCAGCAGCAAAAAGGATATACAGACTGTCACATAAATCATAATACCATGATTTTCTGTCAATTTCAATATTCACACTTGAAAACCATTGCACCGGAGAGCTTTCGTAAAATACCCCGTTAACTGTAACTTAGATTTAAGTATTGGTTTATCCGTTAACTGTAATTTTATACGTTCCCTTTGAGAAATCAACTTCTACGCATGTACCATCTGCGAATGTACTCTGTTGGCGAAGACCTGTTTTGTCGAGAATGCGGTGGCTGACTAACTCACTATAGGCTACGTGTTCATGAAGTGATGCTACCTGATCGCAGCGTTTCTTTTGTTCTTCTTCTGTGAAATCGCTGCCTGCTCCAAATGCACCGTCTGTTCCATCATAAGCACCATTTCTGTCAAAATATGGTGCGCCTCCGTTAATAAGTGCATATAGCATGTAATCTTCGTTTTCATGCTTTTCCATCATCCACGGAATGATTACGCAGTCATGATATACAAGATTAAATAATGGCACTGGGATTCCCTGTTTTGGTTCTTCTGGACGGCGCATCATAAAATCATATGGCGCATAGTGGCAGAAAACAAGATTAGCGACTGACCAGTCTGCTACCTCCTCGGAACTTGACAGAATATTTTGTGACAGCAAATATGCAAAGCAGCGGCTTCTAAATTCCAGACATTCCTTTCTTGTCATTTTGTGATGCGGCTCAAAGCATTCATCTGGCTCGTTGCATGTAAATACATCAAGATAAGCACAGTCAAGCTCTATATCATGAGCTGCCAATTCCAAGAAATTTCTCTTTACATAATAAGGTGCCTGTGTTGCACAAAGATATGTCTGATTACCGCCCGCCCAGTTTGCATGAGAAGGAATGGAGCCATCTTCAAGATGAATGGCTGATGATTCATCATAAGTACTGGCACGAAAATAATAATCACGATACTGATCATGGATTCCAAAAACATAACCGCATTCATGAATTGTATCACAAAGCTCCTTCATGCCTTCCCAGCCGCCTGCTTCAATACATGCCGGAAGATAATCTGGATGCTCGTTGTCATAGCCTGGATCTCCCCAGCCATCTAAATGAAGATAAAGCTTCTTAATTCCAAGTTTTTCATAACAGTGACGAATCTGCTTAGTGCGCACTGCAAAAGGTGTTAAATGATTGTTTTTCTCTGGCGCTTCTGGATCAAAAAAGCGGGACTCTGGCTGAACAAGTGTCTTAATACCTGCATGAACAAACATGCTTCCTACTAATTTCTCGACATCAGCACGCGCTGCCTTTTCACGAAGAGTGTGAAATGTTCCCTGTTCCTTTGTATAATTTCTATAAAACTTACACATGGTATTATAATCACAGTCTTTTTCAAAATGATACAATAATGTTCTTCGATAGCGCATTGAGCCAAGTGATTTATAAAGTACCATTCCCACACTTGTCTGTGCTTCGCCTGATTCATGAGCCGCACGGTAGCCTGCATCCTCTGGCTGCTCACATATTGCAATATAGCCGTTTCTATCTTTAATCTGGGAAAACCATGGCATATATGAGCCTTCCGTACACATGCGGCCATCAAATGGCACTTTTCCCAGCGTTGTTTCCCAGCCATTTGGAATAAGTAAACCTTGTCCCCAGTTTAAGAGCGTATACCAATCTTCACTATCACACATAAAGTCCATCGCACCCGGCCACACAACTTCGTCCATGCCGGACACTGGCTCTGTGATCGGAATCCACTCAAAATGAACATCACCTGTTGATAATTCAATCCAGATATATGTCTCAAAGCAAAGCTCTGGCACTTGTTCAAAATTTTCGTAGTGACTTACAAGTCCGAAGCCTATTCCTGTATCATATCTTTTATGTAAAATTGTTTTAGCCTCTGAAAAAAGCACATCTTTTCCATTATACTTAAAATAAGGCTGATAATCCTGCTGCCAAGTCCATTTCGTGCCATCTGCGTAAATATCGCAGTGCAGCGTCTCCTCATGAAAATCAAGTTTTATTATATTATCTTTTATTGTAATCATAAATTCTCCCCTATCTAATCTCAAACATAGTTTTTGTGACAACAAGGCAGATGCCATTTTGCACCTGCCTTGCATTTTTTGAATCTAAAACAATTTCGAAATTTCTTACATTCCCTTTGCTGCATCCACACATGCGTCCATTGCCTCGATCACAGCACTTCTAAGGCCTTCCTTTTCTAATACACGAACTGCTTTAATTGTAGTTCCTGCCGGCGAGCATACCATATCCTTTAACTCACCCGGATGTTTTCCAGTTTCTAAAACCATCTTTGCGCTGCCCATAACTGCCTGTGCTGCAAATTTATAAGCCTGCGCACGCGGCATGCCCTGCTCTACTGCTGCGTCTGCCATAGCTTCAATAAACATAAATACATATGCCGGAGAACTTCCACTTACTGCAACAACTGTATCCATCAGCTTTTCGCTGATAACCTCTACCTTGCTAAAGCCGCTTAAAATTTCACATACATACTTAAGTTCGGCCTCTGTCACAAATTCATTTGGTGTTGCGCCTGTCATGCCCTCACCAACAAGTGCAGGTGTATTCGGCATAGTACGGACAATCTTTACGTCCTTGCCAAACTTTTCTGCCAGCCATGAAAGTGTCTTTCCCGGTGCAATTGTGATGATTAACTGATCTGCTCTGACATGATCCTTTATCTGTGTAATCACAGACTCATAGTACTGTGGCTTTACAGCAAGTACAAGCACATCAACAGCGTCCACTACATCAACATTGTTATCTGAAACATGAATGCCATACATGTTCTTTACGCGCTCTCTGCTTGGCTCAAACACGTCAGAACCATATACATCCTCTGCTTTGAAAATATTGTTTTTGATGATGCCGCCCATCATTGCGCCTGCCATGTTGCCGCATCCGATAAATCCTAACTTCATAGCGTTTTCCTCCTGCATTATGTGTTTTTGTATATAATAAATTTTAGTTGAAGCTTTGATCAGTACGATTTATGATCTCATACTGAAGTGCCTTGCTTAGTTTCCATTTTTGTGTTTCCGGATTACTTCTGAATATTTGTTACAAGACACATTTTTGCATCCCCTTTTTCTTTTATTTTCCCCCGAAGCTAACTCTTAGACCCATCATAGCACCGCGCTATATAATTGTCAATGTGTCAAATCTTTGACCCATTTATACTTGCGAAAATGGTGCAAAACCCATGGCAGCTTTCCTACTTCATCTATACATGTACACGCATATACAAGCACTACTGGCCAGTGAAAAAAATATGTTCCTGCAGCAGCGAGCGGAATCGCGAGACACCACATACACACGGCAAGACTATACATATCAAACAGCGTATCACCGCCGGCGCCGAAAATACCATTTATTGTGACATCGTTGACGGCGCGTCCTATCATATAAAATGCTATAACGGCAAACATGCCCTTCAAATATTCCTGTGCCTGCGGTGTAAGCTTTACAAAGTGCAAAATAATTGGTGCAGATATGCACATTAAAAGAGAAGCAAAAATACCGCATGCAAATGATATTTTTAACAGACGTATGCCGTATCGCTTTCCTTTCTCTAAGTTTCCTGCACCAAGCTCATTGCCAATCATAATTCCTGCTGCGCTAGAAATACCTGCGCTAAAGCAGCATATGATATCTCTTACAACCGCTGCTACTGAATTGGCTGCCGCTGCATCAGTTCCAAGATGACCCATAAATGATGAATAAGATGTAAATCCAATTCCCCAGAACAGACATGCTCCTAAAAGTGGAAGTCCGCACTTCCAAAAATCTTTTGAAATCTGTTTGTTTCTTCTTAATAAATCACGCATGGACGGATGGAGATAATTTGGCTTATATGAAATAAGTACAGAACAGCAAAGCTCAATAATTCGCGCGATAAGTGTCGCAAGAGCTGCTCCGCGCACACCCATCGGTGCAATGCCAAAGCCTCCAAAAATAAAAATGGCATTTAAAATAATATTGACACAGACTGTCATTGAACTTATGACTGCCGTTGTCTTTGCGTGCTCGCTTGTCTTCATTATAACAAGATAACACTGAGAAATACCTGTAAGCAAATATGAAAATCCTGCAATTTTTAAGTAGCTTACACCATAATTGATCAATACCTCTTCATTTGTGAAAATAAGCATCAAATAGCGTCCGAAGAAAACACAGCCAACAAAGAATATAGCTGATACTAGTCCGCAAAGGCGAAGCGCCATGCAAAAGATCTCATCTAATGTCTTTTTGTCTCCCTTTCCCCAATACTGCGCACCTAAAATACCAAGACTGGCTGTCGCTGCTGCTAAAAACATGTTTTGGATAAACTGAATCTGTGTTGCAAGTGATACAGCCGACATATAATTTTGATCCATGCCGCCAAGCATAAATGCATCGGCCACTGCCACCATAGCTAACATCAGATTTTGAAGCACAATCGGAACCATCAGGCTCCAGAGCTTTTTATAAAATGCTTCATCTTTTTGTAGCTTGCCCATTTTTCATCCCTCTCTTTTATTTTTTTTAGTTCACGAGTCCGTGAACAGTATCATCTTATCATTTACGGGCAGCTCTGTACATGTATTTATTCGGCTTTTTTAGGAGAATCCAATATTCAAAAAAACAGCCACCCGATACCTTTTTGATACCAGATGGCTGTTTTGCTTTATTATATGATACCAGGGTCAAAAGGTCAGAAAGCCGATGCAAGCTTGCTTGCAAGAGGCTTTTTGAACTCTTGACCCGCCAAAAATATGAGTAAGTAGCCATTTTTCAAAGAAAAATGAGCGGATTACGAATGTTTTTGAAGATTG
>OHWC01000023.1_pt1 | contig 101538 bp, 81 predicted proteins | sample 1579541 | NCBI WGS metagenome assembly OHWC01 (sample SAMEA3882551, study PRJEB24775) | human gut metagenome | biome: human-associated habitat; feature: intestine environment; material: feces | place: Netherlands | collected 2009/2010
TCTAACGCTCTGCTTACATGCTGCTTATATAGTTCCACGCGTTTTTCAGGTTCTGCATTACAGAAACTTTTATAATTTAACCGCAACCTGATATCTGCTTCCTTTCTCACCTTACTGTAGTATTGTCGTTCACAGTAGCCACCAGAATCATACATTTCTTCCTTCATTATGATTGCGAATACACCAACACTTGTCAACGCGCTTCCATACTCATTTTTTCTGATATCATCCAAAAGTGAATCTACCATATTTCGTATGGGAAGTAACAAACTATCAGCACGTCCTTCAGTTTCTGAACTCAAATAAATTTCCATTATATTAACTCTCCCCTCCAAAAGAAAACAATATTAGCGAAGCACCATCTATTCCCTGAATCAAATATATCACTTTATTTATTCCTTTTTCATCACATACAAGATTAATAATATTCGCAATCTCTTTATAATTTTTTTTCAAGTTTGGGCAATAACTCTATTAGTTTATCCACTTGCTCAAATTCTCCAATCAATAAAAAAGATGACATACTTGCACCTTTTAAATAGTTAATTGCTTGTTTTATGCTTTTCTGTGCTATTCTTGCCTTTCCGAACTGTATCAGATAAGCACTTTCTTCACAATTCTTTTCTATCTCTTCGGTTACAGAGAGCATATACTTTTTTCTTATATTTTGCCACATATGACCTATATATTTTTTCTTATAAACATAATCTAGCATATTTGCTGTCCATAGCTCAACTGAAACTCCATCTGACAGCTTTGTAATTTCCTCCGCTGCAAAACCTCCATCTATTTCCTCATCTTCGTCATAATCCAATATCTATGCCTTAATGCCTTTCTTTATTTCTTTTAGAGCAGTAAAATACTGCGCACAGTCGTTAACGATTATCTTTTTCATCAAATTTTACCCTCTTATTTTTCAATATCAAAGATTCTTTTTTATCTCAGATTCTATTAATGCTGTCAAATATGAACTACTATACGCAAATGCTTCCTCCTGAGAAATTAACCACTTTTTCAAATCATCAATTTCTCCTTCTCCATCCAAATAAATTCTTGGTAAATTATGAAGTCCCATCAAAATAAGCCACATTTGTTCTTTTCTCTTTTTTCAGAAACCAGTCTTTTTAACCCTTTTGTTTTCTGGCTCTCCGGAATGATTCTTTCACCTTTTTCAATTAACTCAAGCATTTTAGAATCAATTTTTACATTTGCTTTGCCATAAAATCTCATCATGTCAGAGTCTTTTCTCTGTAGTACATTTTGTAGTACATTTTCTACATGGACATCTGCATTTTTCAAATATAAGACAACCTGTTTTATTTCTCCAAAAGAAACATCTATTTCTAACTCAATTAGTTGTATCATTACGGCAAAATCATTAAGCAATTTTTTCTGTTCATGATTATTCCATCTTCCTGATATTTTAAAACCTTTTTCATGAACCATGAATTCATATAGCAATTCTCCACATATCGTTTCTTTTGAATTTCCCATTTCGAATCACCACCTTCTAATTTAATAGAAAAAAGGTGCACCGATTACTTTCCTCGGCGCACCTTTAAATCGTTGCTATATACTTATTACTGGATTAATTCCTTATCAATAATCTGGAAGTTTGCCCTGTGAATATAGAGTACCTTTCCATCTTCTCGAAAAAAAGATTGAAGAATTCAAGATAATGGGGTGCACGTTATTTTTGTAATAGCCACTCTTCTACAATTTTTTGATCCATCTTTACCAACTTTGCAATTCGTTCAATCGTAAAGCCTTCCGCATGATAAAGCTCATAAGCCATCTCTTTTTTAGCTAGATTTTCGCCCTCTGCTCGACCCTCCTTGATTGCTTGATCTCGATTTTTCTTTAACTCTTCCTCAATTTCGTCCTTCATAAGCTCTCGTAATGCTTCACACATGCCTGTCGACCTCCTAACCTCATCATACTTTTCCTTATTTGCTACCACACTTACCTGTAACACAGCATCCGCCTTTTCCTTATCTCCTGGCTCTTTGAAATTCTTTGCCATCTCTGTAAACTTTTGGATATCCTCTTTTTCTGCACTTTTGGATAATACCTTTAAGCTTTCATGGTTTTGTGACTCTAATTCACTCGTTACAATAATTTGCGCTGGAATGGCAAGCCCTTGTACATAATAAATACCTGATACTTGCATCTCAATCGCATATCCATAACCAGCAAGCTTATTGAATAATTGCTTCGGTACTATCGCTCGAAATAGAGAAATCGTTAGCTCCTCTAGTGGAATCTGATCTACCTTTTCACCTAATCCCTTATACAAATATGCATAACCAAGCGTTTTAAAAAAGTCATCAATCGTCATACCATCATCTGGAGACTTGTACTCAATTACATTGTGTCTACGAAAAATACGACCAATTTCATTTTGAATTTGCACATTTTTTCGCTTCTCAATGATCAAAAGATCCATCTGTAATGGCTTCTTGCTTAAATTATATTCTCGCTTAAACTCGAGATCTGCTTTGTTTAAGCGCAATTCAAGCTCTACCGCTACACAGAAAGCTGGATGCCACTGTAGTTTCGCATTTGATTGCTTTTTGCCATATTGGCTGTTTTCCTATGTTTTTTGAGACTAAAAATATAATTTTCCAAGCTTGGAAATACAAAAAATAAATTACCGGATTTCTGTCGAAATATACTCGTTTGGCTGACTTGGAATGGTTGTATTTACCAGCTTTACCTGTGTGCCATCCACCTCTGGTGTCAGTGTCAGCGTATCTTCCTCTAGCATTTCAATCTCATATACCTTAATGACGAGCGAACCATCTTTCATACACCATGCACCGATGACTGGCGTATCTACCTGATTTTTCTTGGTGTACAAAGGAGTGCAATGGACCTTGCGGCAAGTTTTTTTCCACTCTGCTCTGCCTGCCAGATAGCGAATTTCTCCTTCTTTATCGGTCAGAGTAATAATGTCATTCTCACAGCTAAGTGTTAGATCGAAGAAATCAGCAAGTGGCTGATTCGGATAGTGTAACAGTACTTCTTCATAGTAGACATTCATCTCGCCCTGCATATCTCCAGTAACTGCTGTCATTGCAAGTACCGTGTCGGTCTCTTTGTGAATCATACAAAACTGGCCATACATGCCATCTCCGCTCCTGCCATATAACTATCCTCCTTATCTTATCACGAAACCACGATGACACCCATGGCTCTTCAATCTTAATATAGAAAATCCCCAGTGCAGCAACACTGGGGATTTTTGCTTTTATTTTTTAATAAACGCAGCTTCCCTTCACTTTTTTAAAGTTTTTACACATCAATCTATCGTAAAGTATCAGAGAATAACACCTGTCGTCTAGTGTATCCAAATAGCAGAATAGTTTTTGGTAAATTTCTTCCTGTTGATCCGGTGGACATTCTTTCTTAAACTGCACAATAAATACACTGGAAGCCATACCAGTCGGAAGAATCTTTCGAACGAGCCAAATATGTTGAATTTGCTTCTCGTCAACCGAATGGATATAAGAAAGAATGGTGTCTAATTTTCCATCTGGAAGTTCTTCGCGCTCAAGTTGATCCGACGGTGTTAAGATACCCAATTGACGATATTCATCTTCGTTCTTCTGCATCAACTCATCGGCCATTTTGCGATAGCGCTCTAGCTCTGCACGGTTTCCTATCAGACAGCAAAAATACCCAATCTCATCCAATCCATTCTGAATCAAATTCGAATTATTTTCGATTGCCTGATAAATCAACTCAATTGCACGCTCATCATACCGTCTGATTAAAATTCGTCCTTTTGTAAAATAAGCATAGGCAGAAATTTCAGGAGGCAATTCTCGTATCACTCGATCACACAACAAAAGAGCCGCCTCAACCTCTCCTACCTGAAGGAGTGCATCCAAGATTCCTGCATATTCATGCTGCAAGATTGGCTGTCCCTTATCTTTCCATTCTTGAATCTGCTTATACGGCTCTAAATATTGCTCTTTGCGATTTTCTTCATACTCCTCATTTAATTCGCAATAAATCAACTCATCCATCAACTCACAAACCGCTTTCTGTTCTTTGCGATATGCATCACAACTCGTATCTTTCACAAGCTGATAGGAAGTGATCCAAAGTGCATCCAGACGCATCTTAGTTGTCGGATGAGAATCCGACTGTGCCGGTAGCTCATGCTCCATCAAATTGCGCCAATCTATCTCGCGCTTAGACAACTGTTGTTGCCAATAATGAATCTGCTCAGTTACAAAATGGCTAGAAAGTTGTTTCGGTGCGTAGAGCGGATCAAAATTATTTCCTTGTTCTTCCCATGAAAATACATCAAAATAGAAAAGCTTTAAAAGTCCTGAGGCTGCTGCCCTACGCACACTTGCCATCGACTGGTCGGCTTTCAGTTCCTTCATCAGCGAACTAGCATACTCATACAGTTCAAATTCGCACTGATAGCGAGTATCCTGATAAAGAAACATCCACTCTGTTATTGCTTGGAGATTGCTCTCCACCATACCATACAAAAGCCAATTTCTGTATTCGTATTCGATTCCAGAACCATCCTGCTCTTCCTCTTTCATATGAGCAAATTCGTGAAGGAACATTGCAAAAAGTTCGTCCTCGCTTTCAATTCCAGCTAACATCACTCCCAGTTCGATATTGTAATAGCCAGCAACCTTTTTGATTCCGATGTTACACTCACCTGTGACCGTAATTACGATGTCTCCACTACAATGAAGTGCATCTCTCGCACGCTCGGCCATCTGGTACAAGTACGGATACTTTTCTTTCGAAAGATCATTGTCACCTAGTATAAACGGATCACTCTCTTTTCGAAAACAAAGTCTAGAAAGTCCCATTTCCATATAAATGGCAACAATAATATAGACGACCGCATTTCCAATAATCCCAGCTGAAATTGCTCCTATTACCGAGCAAGCAATTAAAAGCCTTGCACGATTATCTGCACTCTTTCGAATTTTAGGCAGTACCTTCAGTTGTTGTTCTGTCACATCCTGTGCCTTACTTCTCTGTTCAATAAGAAATTGCCGTTCTTTTGCAAATGTACCTTGATCCCACTTTTTTTGATAGCATTTCTTCTGATAAATTCCAATCACCAACAAAGCAGGTGGAAGTACAAGTGCCACTATCTCACAAATTTTGATCGTGCAAAAAATTTCTATATTCCACGTTTTGCTCTGAAATACAGCTCCAAGAACTGACATTAAAAGCATCAAAATTCCTATCGGAATATAAGCCAGAACACTAAGCTTTAAAACATTCTTTTTTGATTGTCGATTTTCCATTATTCAATCAATTCCTTATCAATAATCTGGAAGTTTGCTCTGTGGATATAGAGTGCCTTTCCGTCGATCATTAGCTTTGTCATCTTCGGCAGATCCTCTGGAATTTCCCAGTAAACGCTGTCACCAGAAAATGCCATGATTGGATTTCCGAGCTGCGATTTAATTACTACGACACGCGCTTTTCCAAACTTGTTCTTGTACTGATTCAGCTTTGCAGACAAGGATGTAATGTCTAAAACAGAGCCTGAACTTTGAATTGTCTCAGTTGTAAAATCAACATCTGGAGTCAGTCCTTTTTGCACAAAGATGCAGGTATCGCCACATGACTCAATCTCATTGCCATCAATAGTGATTGTGATAACAGATGATAATTCATATCCGGTAATAACCTTGCCGTTTTCATCGTAGCTAGTATTTTTGACTGGATTTCCGGCAATGTCGATCTTCTTTCCGCTTGTCTCTAGTACTAGATTTCCAAAATTATCATACGTGTAAATGGTATACTGATTTCCAATCAGGCTGCCCTTGATATCGTTGATCGCGGATGCAAGCTTTGCGCATCCGCTAAAAACGAAGAGTGACAGAGCAGCCACTGTTGCCAGGACTGTCAAAAACCATACCCTTTTCTTTCGTCTTTTATCCATACCCCTCTCACTTTCTTTGCTATGCAGGCAAATTCGCAGCTAGACAAAATATTTTTATTCAGATTTCTCTTCTGACTTTGCTGCCTCTGCTGTAGGCGTCTTTTCCGGCCTTTCCTCCAAAAAGTCGATCATCTGCTTGTATTCACTCTGTGTTGCAGATGGGAATGGAGCATTTTTCTTATTCATTGCTACATTTGCTGCTGATTTTTTGATTGGCTGAATCGTTCCGGCACCGCCTACGCAGCCTCCCGGACATGCCATACCTTCAAGCAAGTATCCATTATATTTTCCAGCCTTTGCCATCTGCATCATCTTACGGCACTCGTCTAGTCCCTGTGCACAAACTACATTGACCTCGCGATCTGGATCAATCTGGTGAATTGCATTCACAACTGCATTTGCAACACCACCCGCAACAGCAAAGTTTCTTCCGTCTCCACTTGCATGATGAAGTGGATCTCCTGCCTTTATATCATCAAAGGAAATACCCTTCGCCTCAAACATACCCATAACTTCCTCAAAGGTCAGTACAAAATCAACATCGCTTCGCACACTTCTGCGGCTTGCCTCAAGTTTTTTAGCTGCACATGGTCCGATAAAAGCTACCTTACATCCAGGATCTGCCTTTTTAATCATACGGCCTGTAAATACCATTGGTGTCAGAGCCATGGAAATGCAGTTAGCATACTGCGGAAATTCAGTCTTTGCCATAACAGACCATGACGGACAGCATGATGTTCCCATAAATGGAATCTTCTCAGGCACTTCTTCAAGGAAATCCTTTGCTTCCTGAATCGTACAAAGATCGGCTCCTGCCGCAACCTCTACCACATCTGCAAAGCCTAACTCTTTCATCGCCTCACGGAAGCGCTCTGGTGTAAGCTTTGGTCCAAACTGACCGATAAATGCCGGAGCTACAGCTGCATATACTCTCGTTCCAGCCTTCATGGCTAAGATTGTCTGGAAGATCTGTCCTTTATCAGCAATTGCGCCGAATGGGCAGTTTACAAGACACATACCACAAGATACACACTTGTCGTAATTAATATCTGCTCTGCCATACTCATCACTATGAATTGCGTGCATACCACATGCCTTTGCGCACGGGCGCTCCATCTTAACAATCGCACCATATGGGCATGCATCACGACAACGTCCACAATTGATACATTTTTCCGGGTCAATCTTTGATTTTCCACCCTGCTTTACAACAATGGCTCCCTTCGGGCATACCTCTTCACACGGATGTGCAGTACATCCCTGACACATGTTCGTCACAACTGTCTTATTATCAAGACACTTATGACAGGCAAACTTGATGATGTTGATCAGCGGCGGCTCATAGTAACGCTCTGTGATTGCACTTTCATTTACACCATCAGCCACTGGTGCATGCTCAGCGAGTGTACGGTTTGGCAGTCCAATCGCAAGTCGAAGACGCTCTCCGACAATGGCTCTCTCTGTAAATACACTTTCTCGAAAGCTGGCCAACTCTCCCGGCACTATTTTATATGGAAGCTCCTCCAAACGGGAATAATCTCCGCCTTCGTAAGCAAGTCTTGCTACTTCGGTGAATATTTTTTCACGCATATCTGTTACATCGGTGTGAATTCCTCTGACGCTCATTTCATTCTCCTTCTTTTTGCTTCTTTCCTTACTTATCTGCTACGTTTTCAGTATACCCGATACACGTTCCAAATTCAAGAAAAAAATGCCTTGACGCAAATCATGTGATCTTGTAAATATTTTCTTTTAGTGTTATACTTGTATTTATGCAAACGTAGCAGTATGAAAGTTCAATATTTTTCTAACTGCCGTAAAACTATTACACTATAATCTAAGAGAAAGGTTTGGGGTACCTTTATGGCAAAAACATTATCTAAGCGTTACTCAGGCGTACTCGCCCACCCAACAAGCTTCCCTTCTCCATACGGAATCGGTGATTTCGGAAAGGGTGCTTATGACTTTATCAATTTCCTGACTGGTGCCGGACAAAGCCTCTGGCAGATTTTACCGTTAGGCCACACAGGATATGGAGATTCTCCTTATCAGGCATTCTCAGCATTTGCAGGACAGCCGCTTTTAATCAGCCCTGATGAATTGATCAAGGACGGTCTTCTTTATGGTGATGATTTACGCGATTATCCGCACTTTAATCCAGATCACATCTACTATGGCGACGTTATTCCAGCAAAGCTGCGCATCCTGCATCGTTCCTATGAGATCTTTAAGGAATCAGCTGATCTGTGTATGCTTAAGGAATTTGATGTGTTCTGTGAGCACGAAAAGGATTGGCTGGACGATTATGCACTTTTCATGGCAGGTAAGGACGCACACGGCGGTGCATGCTGGCTGGAGTGGGAAGATGATCTGCGTGACCCTGATGAGGAGATTAAAGCTGCATGGCGTGAGCGTCTGGCTGATTCCATCGAATACTACAAGTACATTCAGTTCATCTTCTTCCGTCAGTGGAACGCAATTCGCGATTATGCACATGTAAATGGCATCAAGATCGTTGGCGATATTCCGATCTTTGTTGCACTTGACAGTGCAGATGTGTGGGCAAACCGTGAACTGTTCCAGCTTGAAAAGGATGGCTATCCGACCGTTGTTGCCGGAGTTCCGCCGGATTATTTCTCTGCTACAGGACAGCTTTGGGGCAATCCGCTGTATGACTGGGATTACCACAAAAAGACACATTATGACTGGTGGATGCGTCGTATCAAGGGTCAGTTAAATATGGTTGACTACATCCGTGTCGATCATTTCCGCGGATTTGAGCAGTACTATGCAATTCCATATGGTGAAGAAACTGCTATGCACGGAAAATGGAAGAAGGGACCAAATGAGGATCTGTTCCTTCGTATGCAGGAAGTATTTGGCAAGGATCTTCCGATCTGGGCTGAAGATCTTGGCATCATCACTCCTCGCGTTGAGAAGTTAAGAGATGACTTTAACCTGCCTGGCATGAAGGTATTACAGTTTGCATTTGGTGATCCAAAAGACAATGACATTCTTCCGCATCGTTTCACCACTGAGAACTGCATTTGCTACACAGGAACACATGACAATGACACCACCATGGGCTGGTATCAGACTCTTAAGCCAGCTTTGCAGGATCGTGTTCGCCGCTACTTAAATACTGACGGAAATATCATTCATTATGATATGATTCGTGCGGCTATGGGTTCTATCGCACGCTACGCTATTTATCCTATTCAGGATCTTCTTGGTTTTGGCAGTGACTGTCGTATGAACACGCCATCTGTTGCCGGCGGCAACTGGGCATTCCGCTTCCGCAAGGATCACCTGACTCCTGAGTTAGCAGCAAATCTTCGCAAGATGACTGAGTTATTTGGCAGATGCGAGCCGCTTGAGCCAATCGAGGAGGAGGAAGGACCAGAAGGCTCCATTAAGCCTGGTGAGACTGCACCTGGACTTGCTCCAGAGGAATAAATTGAATTGAGGTTTCCATGATAAGACTTATACTAGTTTTGCTTATTGCCATTCTCTATCTGGTAATTGGATGCATACCTGCATTCATCTTATGGTTAATTGGCAAAAAAAATCCCGATCTTAAGGATCGGATTTCAAGACGCATGATTCAGTGGATCTTTGGTGTGCTTCTCTTTGTAAGCGGCACCAAGGTCAAGGCAGAGGGTCTTGAAAACATTCCAAAGGATCGCGCTGTGCTGTATGTAGGCAACCATAGAAGCTACTTTGATATCATCACATCCTATCGCCTGCTTCCAGGTATTACCGGATATGTGGCTAAAAAAGAAATGGCAAAGGTTCCGCTTCTTCGTCTTTGGATGCGCTATATTCATTGCCTGTTCTTAGACAGAAGCAACGTAAAAGAGGGTTTAAAAACAATCCTCGCTGGTGTCGATGAGCTTAAAAACGGTCATTCTATATGGATCTTCCCAGAAGGCACTAGAAACCGTGGTGAAGAAGGCAGTATGCTTGAATTTAAGGAAGGCAGCTTAAAGATGGCTGACAAGGCTGGATGTCCTGTTGTTCCTGTTGCAATCGCGCACTCAGCAGATGTTTTGGAAAATCACTTTCCATTCATCCGCCGTGCTGCGATCACAATTCGTTTTGGTGAGCCGATTGACTTAAAGAGCCTTCCTCGCGAACAAAAAAAGCAGGCTGGTGCTTACACACGCACAATCATTCAGGCAATGCTCGACGACATTTTGAGGGAAGACTGAGTTTTGTATCGGCACTTCAATGGATGACATTTTTGTAAATCCACACGAAAGCGCTGTTTTTACAGATGCCATATTTTCGCTGCTGCAAAGAAGATAGACTTCTTTTAGCTGCCAATATTCAAAACAATATTTTAATAATCGACTGGCTGCTTTCGCGGCCAGTCCTTTTTTTCTCCATTTTGGCAATATCGCATAGCCTAGATAATATCCGCTAGGGATACCACTTTCTTCATCTTTCTCTTTGTATTCGAGTCCAATTCGCCCAATCATATCATCATTTTCATCTGCTAATACCCACATAGACGGCTCTTCCGATGGATAAACATACTGGTGCAGGCTTTCAATCCAGTCTTCCCAGTCTTTACAAGTTTGCGCCTGTTTTTCTAGTGGATAAGGTAGGAAGCGCTTTACTTCATCGTCGTTATAGAGTGTTTCAAATGCTTTCGCATCTTTTTTGTCTGCCTCTCGAATTAACCAAGTATGTGTTTGTTCTTCAAAATTCTGGCCACCAATCACTAACTTTTGTTCACTTACCACTGACCACTCTCCACAAACCAATACCCTTGGCAGATGATAATATCTGCAGTACGCAAGTTCTGCATATTCATCATCCACATCTTCCCAATCCTCGGCTAAAAAAGAAATCCCGGACCAGGATTTATCCTGTCCGGGAGTACATATGCCGATGACAGGAATGCTTTTTTGAAGAGTGCGGGCCTCTTCTGGCGAATCGGTGAGAACCACTTCGCCTTTTTCTGTCATTTTTGTTTTTTTCATATTATGATACCAGGGTCAAAAGTCATGCGCATAGAACTTTTAACTTTCTTAAAATCAGCACTTCTCTGGCTCTGGATATTCCTCACCAAAAGTCTCAACAGTCACTTTCTTCATGCGCTGTGTCTCAAGTGGTCTGTCGTTGTAGTTTGTCGGTACTGCTGCAATTGCATTAACTACATCCATACCCTCTGTTACCTTACCAAATGCGGCGTATGCACCGTCTAAATGCGGCGCTGCTTCATGCATAATAAAGAACTGGCTGCCTGCACTATTTGGCATCATCGTTCTTGCCATGGAAAGTACACCCGGCTCATGCTTTAAATCATTCTGAAAACCATTCTGTGTAAACTCACCCTTAATGCTGTAGCCCGGGCCACCCATACCTGTGCCGTCCGGATCTCCTCCCTGCAGCATAAAACCGCTGATTACGCGGTGGAAGATTACGCCATCATAAAATCCCTTCTTTACCAGGCTGATAAAGTTGTTTACTGTGTTCGGGGCAACCTGTGGATACAGCTCTGCCTTGATCACACTGCCATTTTCCATCTCAATAGTAACTACTGGATTCTGTGCCATTTTAATAACCAAACCTTTCTGTCTGCCTGCACGAACAAAACGCGCAGATTTTTGTGTTTAAGCTGAAAAAGACATAACAGCGAACTGTTATGTCTTTTGCTTTTAATCTCACTACCTAATACGATATTTCATTTATTAAAAAAGAATAGGTACATGGTATAATTGAAATTAATCGCGGCGGCTTGTTTCAATTACAGCTTTGTAACGTTAACAGCCTGCGGTCCCTTAGCTCCGTCGATTACATCGAACTCTACAGAAGCTCCCTCGTCCAGAGACTTGAAGCCTTCCATGTTCAGTCCGGAGTAGTGTACGAATACATCCTTACCAGACTCATCAGAAATAAAACCATAACCCTTCTGATTATTGAACCACTTAACTGTACCCTTCATGGTGATACCTCCAAAAAATAAATTGCAGCGTTGCAGCTTCTGCTATTGCGCCAACACGGTTAGCATAACACATTGACCAAACATTGTCAATGAAATCCTAAAAAAATAATGAAGTATAAACAGCTTATATTGACACTGTTTTTCATCTTTGATATAGTTAAATTTATACGCTTCTGTACTGAATATTGAAGCAATTAAGGAGGAATTATGAGTTTCTTATCTATCATCGCAGCGGCCTCTACTGCCGCTGAATCTGCAGCTGAAAGCATAGCCGAAACGGTTGCTGAAACTGCTGCTGAGGGTGGAGCCGTCACATCTATGGTGCCAGAGGATTTTGCCTTTGACTATGCCATGCGTGTGCCAGTTCTGTCAATCATTTTAATGGTGATCGCACTTGCTGTTATGATTGCTGTTCCAGTGTATCTGATCATCCGTATGAAAAACCGTTTCCGTTTTGATGTGTATGCATTGACTTTTGGACTTCTTGCTTACATGGTCGGCGTTGGCATCATTCCTACTGTCATCGAGCTTTTGGCTGCACAAATCGCACCTGTTAAGGAGTTTTTATCATCCAACACAGTTGCGGCAGATGTTATGCACGTCACATTTTTAATCGTATTTAGTTTTTTGGCAATATTTGTATGCTCACGCTTCTCTATGCGCCACTCAATGCGAAAAAATATGAATCCTGAGGAAGCAAACTTACCAGAAAACAAAAATAATGCATTTGCAAGCTCTGTGCTTCTTGGCTTAGGTGTTGGAATTCTTCCAATCGTGACACAGGGTCTTTCCTATGTGATGAGCTATCTTTCCGCTGCCATCTCAATCAATCAGGGACAGCTTATTTCTAGTGTTTCCTCTATGCTGACTGAGGGTATGGAGCCTTCTGAGATTCAAAATGGACTTAATTCTATGGCTGAATTTATCCAGACACCATCACTGGAATTTCTGTTTTTGGGAACTGATCTTGTATTCCAGCTGCTGACCTTCCTTGGCGTTGCTGTTTTAATTGGCATTTTCCTAAATCGCAAGGCAAAGACAAGTATGTTCAAGGCTGTCTGCGTTCAGCTAATTTTCGGAATCTTCTTTGCAGTACGTGCAACCGGAGTCATCGAAAGCGTTGCTGTCTGCGAGATTATCTACATTGTTATTGCTGCACTCTCCCTTGTTGCTGCATGGACAGAATTAAAAACCTATATGCCAGATGATCTTGAAAAATTCCTTGGCAAGCCAGATCCAACCAGAAAAAATGGCGGTCCAAAGAATCAGCCACCACACAAGATGCCTAAAATTGTTATGCCAAAGGATTAATTAATCCATCAAAAAATGCTGTGTACACCAAATAAATGTACACAGCATTTTTTATTATCTCTTAACTTCTTCAAATACAGTAACTTGATCTGGCACCTCTGACAGCTGCACTAAATAAAACAAAACAGCACTTAGCATCATACCGCACACAGCATCTACTACAGAATGCTGATCTATCACAACAGTGGAAATACAAATAAAGGTTCCTAGTACTAGCATAGTTGCTTTAAGCTTTCGATAATTCTTTAGCTTTTCCGAATGGAAAAGGACAAACAAAATGCCAATCGTGCTTGAAACATGGATACTAGGACAGACATTTGCCGGCGTATCGGCACTTCTTAATTGGTTAACAATCATGCAGCAAATATTCTTGTCTTCAAGCGGCTGTCGAAGAGAAAGACCATTTGGAAATAGATAATAAATCAGAAGGCAGATTGACATTCCTCCGTAAATAACTTTGCAGCATTTAATATAATCTTCCTTACTTTTTCTTAGAAAAAACAGCACCATCCCTGGCACAAATGCAAACCAGATAACATACGGAATAACAAACCATTCATTAAATGGAATCATATCATCTAACGCACAGTGAATCACATACCTTGGCTCGCAAAATTGCTCTAGCAAAGAGAAAATCGGAAAATAAATACACATATATCCGATGGATATCATCAACGGATATTTTTGAAAAAATACATAGGCGCGTTCATACAATTTTTTCATTCAGACACCTCACTCACATCCCTTTAATGTCTCTTTTGATTACAGCCATTCGTAATCGCCGCCTGTGATTGCAAGGCTAAGCAGTCGATCCATTTTCTCCACATTTTCGCCCTCTACAATCTCCTGAAGCTCTGCCGTGTCTGTCAATTCTTCCATTGACTCGTCTGGTCCAATCTCCATATCAGCATCCTGCTCACAGTAAGGGCATGGGATTTTTTTCATTGTCTGCAGCGACAGAAAACGACTCCGACAACATTTGCACTCATAGAATCCGCACTTTGTGGTGCCATCCGGTACATAATACATAGTACTACCTCTTATCCATTCTTATGATTTTCCGTATGTTAAAATAAACTTGTCCATCTATAACTTGGCCACTTTACCTGCTGTAAATAGCCAGCCTTGTTATCTCCAACAGCCTGCTATCAGATCTCATACGAAAGCACCTGTCATTATAAGTATTCTAACCGTAAATGTCAAGCTACTCGTCAATTAATTACCTTTTATTAGTATCCTTCAATGTTTAGGCTGTGGATGTAATGGCACAATTCTTCTGCCATCTCCTCTGCCTCTGGAATACGAAGATGTCCCGGTGTTGCTTTTCCGTTTCGTTGGAATACGCAGTGGGAAATCTTCTTGTCAGCGATATCTAAAACAGCCTGACTTATAGACATATCCCAGCCGATATCATGCTGCAAAAGTGTTGTACAGCAGATAATCCATGCATCTGGATAAGTTTCTCTTAACTTTGCTAAAAACTGTCTATAATGTGTTCTCCAGTTCTTAGCCTTCTCACCTTCATAATCAGTTTTCATATAGTCATCTGGATGTGAATCATTCTGACCAATGGCTACTATAACAATATCTGGCGTATACTTTGAAAAATCCCACTCTTTCACAGTGCCGTAGTCAGGATTATAGCGCATCTTATTCCAAACTTGTTCCATACCAATATAGTCTGGCTCATGATACCAGCCTGTATTATCAAGAAGAGCTACACCGCCCTGAGCGATGTCATGCAGCTGTGCATCAAGTTTTCGTGCTGCAATCCATGCATAGGAATACCAGCTGTTTGAGTATTCTCCGTTATGTTCTGGATCTGTTTTTGCGACATAGTCAACTGCCTCTGATACTTCTCCTGCTGAGACAGAATCACCGTACACTTCTATGCGCCGCGGCGGCAATGGCGATGCCTCAAGAAGCTCACATTCATCATCAGTGTTACAATTAATTTCAAAGCCAAGAATCGTCAGCTCATGGCAGGCATCCTGACGCTTAAAGATCGTCACCTCATGAATGTTATCTTGTGTTGTCTGCAGCGGGATTTCTATTGTCGCCTCACCTTCCTCTGGAAGCAGAAGCTTTGTCTGTGCATCACCTTCGGCAACGCCAAGATAGTTATTCCAGTAATTATGCTTATTGCGCACATGAATAAATAATTGTGTGCCCTTAAATTTCATTCTTACAAATGTTCCCGGATATGTCCATACTATAGCAAAAGGATCGCTCAAGTCGATCCTTCCACTATATATGAGACTGCTGTTATTAGGCAGTATCTTCATATTTTATTTTCCTCACATCACACACTGCAGACTCACAGCTTTACGGCAAGTCTGCATCAATCTTATTTTTTAGCAATCTTATTTTTATTATGCATTTCTAATTGCTTCCATCAGCTCATCAAGCTTCTTTGCAGAATCCTCAAGGCTAGTGCCCTTAATACCTGCATAGAACTTAATCTTTGGCTCTGTTCCAGACGGACGAACACAGAACCATGCATCATTCTCAAGCTCGAAGTAAAGTACATTTGACTTTGGCAGTCCTGTCGGTGTAGTCTCGCCAGTTGCAAGATCGGTGATGACATCGTTCTTGTAGTCACGCAGGCGCAGTACCTTATATGCACCAACCTGCTTTGGTGTGTTCTTGCGGTATGCGTCCATCATATCCTGCATCTTCTTTGCACCATCTGCACCCTTGAAGGTCATGGTGAACAGATCTTCCTTGTAGTAACCATACTTGTTGTAGATGTTTAACATCTGATCCCACAGTGTGATGCCCTGAGTCTTGTAGTAAGCAGCAGCTTCACAAAGTGCCATAACAGCAACAACAGCATCCTTATCTCTTGCATGTGTTCCAACAAGGCAGCCATAGCTCTCCTCGAAGCCAAATACATACTCGTTGCTTCCAGTCTGCTCAAAGAACTTGATCTGCTCTCCAATATACTTAAATCCAGTCAGGCACTCGATAAACTTCATGCCGTATTCCTTTGCTACAGCCTGAGCCATGTTAGAGGATACGATTGTTGTAACAAGTGCACCGTTATCCGGCAGAATGCCAAGTGCCTTCTTCTGTGACATCTCGTACTCGCAGATTAACATGCCAGACATATTTCCTGTAAATACCTTGTACTCGCCAGTCTTTGTATCCTTGGCATATACACCAAGACGGTCTGCATCTGGATCGGTTGCCAGGACAAGATCTGCGTCAACCTTCTTTGCCAGATCAAGTGCAAGTGCAAATGCCTTCTTATCCTCTGGGTTTGGATAGGATACTGTTGGGAAATTGCCATCTGGCAGCTCCTGCTCTGGAACAACAGTTACCTGCTCGAAGCCAAGCTCCTTTAATACACGGCGAACCGGTACATTTCCCGTTCCATGAAGTGGTGTATAAACGATCTTTAAGGAAGATGCCATCTGCTTGATTGCCTCTGGATGAAGAACAAGCTTCTTTAATGCTTCCATGTACTTGTCATCGATCTCTTTTCCGATTACCTCATAGAGTCCTGCAGCCTTTGCTTCCTCTGTAGTCATCTTCTTGATCTCTGCATAATCCTTAATTGCATTTACTTCGCCAATGATCTGTGCATCCTTAGGAGCTGTAATCTGTGCGCCATCCTCCCAGTATACCTTGTATCCATTATATTCCGGCGGATTGTGGCTAGCTGTTACAACGATACCTGCTGTGCATCCAAGTGTACGAAGTGCAAAGGACAGCTCTGGTGTTGGACGCAGACTATCAAAAATATATGCCTTAATTCCATTTGCAGCTAATACACATGCAGCAGTATCCGCAAACTCAGGAGACATACGGCGAGAGTCAAATGCAATTGCAACGCCCTTTGCTGCAGCACCCTGCTTGTTGATAAAGTTTGCAAGACCCTGTGTAGCCTTTCCTACAGTGTAGAAGTTCATACGATTTGTACCTGCACCGATTACACCGCGCAGACCACCTGTACCAAACTCCAGCTCTCTATAAAAACGATCAAAGATCTCATCCTCATTGCCCTCAAGTGACTTTAACTCTGACTTTGTGGCATCATCAAAGATTGGGGATGTACACCAGTACTCATAATTTTTCTTAACATTCTCGTCCATGTTTTTCTTGTCCTTTCTAGATTAACTTCTCGAATGCGCTGTGGCTCAGCACAGTCTTCGTCACAAGGTTACATGTCGTTCATGAAACAATCAGCGATACCAGATAGAACGGCCGCACAATATCCTTTGCATCTGTTACTGTAATCTCAATCCTGTGAACCTTCTTTTCTGCATGATTCAAAAGTGGTTCTAAATAAAGGCAGTCACCCCAGTCCTCTGTGAAATTTCCATCCAGAATCACCGCATGTTCCTCATCGCCGTCAATTACTGCCTTGGCCTTTGGTACCGGCTGCTGTACCGATTTGCGGTACTGAACAGCCAGACAGCTGCATTCGATCTCAAAACTAATTTTATCATTTGTATGCGCTGCTGTCCATCCATTTTTAAAAATATCAAGCATTCCTTTTTTCTCAATTGGATCAACCAAAAAGCCATCCAGAATAGCTTCATTATCCTGAATCTGAATCAAACGGCTGTGTTCATAAGCGTTTTCTGTGAGTGGTGCTGGAAGCGATACTGATGCCTCTGTCTTTGTGCTTTTGCCTTCGATATTTTCGCCCGCAATCGTTTCTTCTTCCATCTCTGCCTTTATGGAATCAAGAAGCTTGCAGATTTCATCTGCAACGAGGCGGTGTCCCTTATCGTTTGGATGCAAATTATCAGGCGTGATATCAGCACGCACGATCTTACCGCTTTCCACATCAGGATAAACAGTGTCCTTAATACTGACATGCGGGATACCATAGTGATCTGCAATGCGGTTATGATAATCCTGAGCATTCTTTCCTGTATCGTAGAACACATTGTTTAACACAACTACTGCAGGAGCAGACGGTGCCGCAAGCAGACGACGAAGCGTTCCCTCGTAAGTCTCCTCAAAAAACTCATTTGCATCATCATTAACTGAAAAGTCAACCGTCACAATATCAGGACGATAGCATAGTACATCCTTCCATGCACGCGCACCGCCGTAATGAGAAGTTGTACCGCCAATTCCACCATTTACAAAGGAAAATGCCGCGTTTGGAAATGATTTTTTCCACCACTCATAGACTAGATACGCATAGCAAGTCTTTGGTGTTGACGATAGACTTCCCTGCGTGATAGAACCACCTAAAAACCCGATTACAAGAGATTCACCGTTTGCAGCTCGCTTCATCAGATTTTTTAATCGTGTCATATTGTCCATATCCTAATTTATTCCTTTTTTACTCTTCTTCTTTGCACTTATTGATATATTCTAAGTTTTTTCTGATCAAATCGCAGCGCTGCTGTACGCAAAGAACGCTTCTGCCCGGATCGGATGGAGTTGAGAATACATAATCTATAAGTTTATCTATTGTTGTAGATGCCACATGAAGTCTTGTATCACTTGCTGCATAATAAATATACACATTTCCATCTTTCTCAATCGCACCGTTTGTGAATACAACGTTTGATACATCACCGACTCTCTCCCAATCTCTTGGTCCAATTAACATGCCTGATGGCTCTGCGATTACCTTAGATGGATCGTCAAGTGCAGTTGCAAATGCGTAAATAACGTAACGAAGACCTGCTGCTGTATTTCTTACACCATGTGCGATATGAATCCATCCGCGGTCTGTCTTGATCGGAACAGCACCCGCACCATTCTTTGCCTCAGTGATTGTGTGATACTTTCTCTTGCTGGTGATGATCTCCTCGTCAATAACAGCGTGCTCAATGTCCTCGCAAAGACCAAATCCGATTCCGCCGCCGCTTCCAGTATCAATGAAATCATCCATTGGACGGGTATAGAATGCATACTTGCCATGAATAAACTCTGGATGAAGCACAACATTTCTCTGCTGAGGAGAATGAAGTGTCTTTAAGTTGTCCAGACGCTCCCAGTGCTTTAAATCCTTTGTGCGCACGATTCCTGCTGCTGCAACTGCTGCTGAAAGATCACTTGATTTTGTATCTTTGCTCTCAGAACAAAATACACCATAGATCCATCCATCTGCATGCTTTGTCAGACGCATATCATACACATTTGTCTCTTCCGGGCAGATATCATCAAGCAGCACTGGATAATCCCAAAAACGAAAACCATCTACTGGTGAATCACTCTCTGCGATGCCAAAGAAGGACTTTCTGTCATTTCCCTCAACACGGGCAATCAAATAATATTTTCCATTTAACTCAATCGCACCAGAGTTAAATACGGCATTCACGCCAAGACGCTCCATAAAATATGGGTTTGTCTCTGGGTTTACATCATATTTCCACTCAACCGGGATATGCTCTCTTGTCAAAACCGGATCAGTGTAACGATCATAAATACCATTGTAAAAATCTGACTTCTGATTCTTCTTTGCAATCAGCTTCTCTACTTTTGCTTTTTCCACATAATACTGCTCATGAAGCTTCATTGTATTATCTCCTCCTGTCTTCTTCACTGCTATTAAAGCCTGTTAATCATTTCAAAACACATACGTCCATTGTGATATGGACATTTCCATGGCTCCACGATTGGCTTTTTGTCTGATGGCTGCTTGTTTTCGTCAAGATCCCAGAACCATTCAGAACCAGGGCGTTTATCAACCATGTACGTTTGAATATACTCCCAGATATCCTGTACAGCCTTAAAGTACTCTGTCTTTTCTGGATGCTTCTGATAATAGTTCATAAAGCCCAGAACAGATTCTGCCTGAACCCACCATACACGCGTTGTGTTATCTACACCTCTCTCACATTCATTGATTACAGAATGATCTTTATAAGCAATTTTGTAAATCTGCTCTGCTAATGTATCTGTAATCGGGGAGAGCTTTTCTGTCACATCCGGGTCATTCAAAATCTCCAGTCCTCTGTCGATCAGCCATGATGTCTCGATATCATGACCATATGAATACAGATCAATCAGCGTATTCCAGTCCTTGTCAAAGAACACTTCCTGGTGCTTCTTATCTGGATTATATACCTTTTTCGCAAAAATGTCTAACATCCAGCGAAGATTTTCTCCTACCCTCTTATCCTTTGTCACACGATACAGCTCTGTATAGCCTTCAAATACATGAAGCAGCGTATTCATTGTTTTCTCTGCCATGACGCCGTTTTCTGAGAGCTTTTCGTTGCTTACTGGCTGGAAATTACGGTCAAATGCTTCTAAATATCCCTTATCATCCTTGCAGTGTGCCTCAATCACGTCATAAATGCTAAATGCAATATCGAGCGCCTCTTTATCACCTGATGCATCATAATAGGAAGAAAGTGCATAAATCGCAAATGCCTGATTATATGTATGCTTCATATCTTCCTCAGGCTTTCCATCAAATGTAACAGACCAATAAACACCGCCGTATGTCTTATCAAGGCATGCCTTTTTTAAAAATTCATAGGCATGCTTTGCATAAGAAAGAAGCTCTGGACGCTTTTTTGTCAAATACGCATTTGCAAAAAACCAAAGAATACGATTATTTAAAATACATCCCTTGACAGCCTTTTTGTCCACATTTAGATCTATATCCATGTAGCCGTAAAATCCGCCGTACTCATCATCTTTAAGACTTTCCCAAAATGGCAGGATGACTTTATCAAGATGATCCTGTATCTGCTGTTTCATTTTATTTGTTTCCTGCATGACACGCTGCCTCCTGTTTGTCTTTTATCTTCTTCCGATCTCAGTGTCAGACTCTGTTACACGACTGTGTGTCTTAATATAATCTACAATCTCATCAACTGTTGTGAAGGCAAGTCCTACATAGCTGTCTGCACATCCGTAGTAAACAGCAATCTTACCAGAAACACTGTCATGGATCGTTGCACACGGGAATGTTACATTCGGAACAAAGCCTCTCTCCTCATACCACTCTTCTGGTGTTAAAAGGAAGTTCTCACAGCGATACTTTACGATAGACGGATTGTCAATATCAAGGATTGCGCCGCCGATACTGTACACATATCCATTACATGTGCCAGAAACACCATGATAAAATAACAGCCATCCTTCAGATGTTTCAATCGGAGCTGCACCTCCGCCAATCTTTACACTTTCCCACCATTCACTGCTACGTCCCATAACATGACGATGCTTGCCCCAGTAAACCATATCTGGACTCTCTGAAAGGAAGATATCACCAAATGGTGTATGTCCGCTGTCACTTGGTCTTGAAAGCATCACGAAGTTTCCATTAATCTTTCTTGGGAAGAGAACAGCGTTGCGGTTAAATGGAATAAATGGATTTTCCAGACGAACAAATGTCTTAAAATCAGTTGTCTTTGCCATTCCAATAGAAGCACCGTAGAAATCCTGGCACCAAATGATATAATATGTATCCTCAACCTTTACAAGACGAGGATCGTATGCATAGATCGGCATGAACGGATTTCCATCCTCATCTACAAATGGGATTTTATTTGAATCAAACTCCCAGTGAATTGCGTCCTTGCTTCTTCCTAAATAAATATAAGGAATACCATTTGTCTGCTCGCCGCGGAATACACCGATGAACGCATCTTCATATGGCATTACTGCACTGTTGAATATTCTTGCAACGCCCTCGATTGGATTTCTTCCGATAATCGGATTTTCACTATATCTCCAGATCGGAGCCCCTTTTAACCCTTCTGGCTTCTCCTGCCATGGTACATTCTTTACTTCTGGACTGATCATTTTAACTTTGCTCATATTTCCCTCATTTCTGCGCACGGACAAAGCCGCGCGCCTTATATATTTGTTTCTCATCGCAGCTTTTATGTTAAGCTGCTGTCATTAACCCTTTACTGAACCTGCAGCAAGTCCGCCGTAAATCTGCTTCTGACACAGAATAAAGATAATCAATGCCGGAAGAAGTGTGATGATAACACCTGCGCAGATGTAGTTATACTGGTTTCCAAGAGGACCCGTAAACTTGTAAAGTGAAGTTGCAACTGTTACAAGACGTGACTTATCCTGCAGATATAAGTTTGCCATGTAGTACTCATTATAAGTACCAACGCCCTTTAAGATCATAACAGTGACAATTGCCGGCTTTAACAGCGGAAGTAAGATCTTAAAGAATACACCAAAATATGTACATCCATCCATAATAGCTGATTCATCCAATGAATTTGGAAGATTCTCAAAGAACTGGATAAAGATCGTTACGGAAATAATATCAGTTCCGCAAAGAAGAATGATATAACCAGGGATCGAATTGATCAAATGCATGTTGTACATGATCTTGTAAACAGTAACCTGCATTGCAATACCAGGAAGAAGACTGGCAAACAAGAACAGATTTTTAATTATTCCTCTGCCTGGGAAGGTGAAACGATTTAAGATGTAGGCAAGCATAGCACCAAACATGATTGAGAAGAACAGTACAACAACAAGAATGATCAAGCTGTTTAAGAATGCAACTCCCATGTTTGCCTTTTGAAATGCTTCTGTAAAGTTTTTAAAATAAAATTTGCCTGGGAGCGTCATAACATTAGTTGACGCATATTCCTCCGGTGTCTTAAAGGCGGTGATCACACAGCTGGCAACCGGCAGCACGGCAATAAAGCCTGCCAGAATCAGCGAAAAATATTTAATAAACGTCCACAGATATTTCGCAATACGATTTTTTGCAGTCATGTCAATTCCTCCTTATTTGATACCCTGTTTTCTAAGCTGTTTTTGTATTTTACGATTTCTTCTTTCTTCTCTCGCATCTTCATCAATCAACTTCATTATTACCTGCTGGAAGATCGTTACAATAAAGATCAGACCCATCAATACAACTGCCATAGCTGCTGCCAGACCAATCTTACCCTTCTCATGTGCTAAGCTGTTCATCATAACGAAATATGTTGCTGTTCCGAAGGTACCGCCTGTGATAACGTATGGCGGCTCGAATGCACTTAATGAACCTGAAATAGAAAGAATCATATTTAATACGATAACAGATTTGATACTTGGAAGCATGATATAGCGGAATTTAGGCCATGCATTTGCACCATCAATTGAAGCTGCCTCATAAAGACATGGATCAACAGACATCATTGCGCCAAGGAAAAGTACCATATTTTGTCCCATATAACGCCATACAGATGTTGCTGCAAGGGAAGCATTGTTGATTCTTGTATCTTTTAACCAATATGGAAGACTCTCTGGATTTAATCCGATCCATGACAGAACAGTATCGAGTACGAAGCCTCTTGTGTAGAAAAATTTGAAAATAAATCCAATCGCAATACCGCTGATCAGATATGGGAAGAAGATAAGTCCCTTAAATAAAGAACTTCCTCTTACCTTAAAACACAAAATCGTTGCAAAATAAAGTGCCATTGCCAGCTGAATAAATGAAGCCACGATATAATATCCTGCCAGCTTTAATGAGTTAAAACAGTCATCTCTTGTAAATACATCAATATAATTTTTAAACCCAACATATGTATTGTTTTTGCTGTCGTAAGATTTCATCTTATATAAACTAAATTCAAACATTTTGGCAAATGGAACATATGAAAAAACAAGAAGCAGCAGCACAGGCACAATCATAAATGATACAATTACCAGCCATTGCTGAACCTTTCTGCTTTTAAACCACTGTCCAAATGTTTTCTTTGTTTTCATACTTGTAGCGGAAGCAGCCATTGCATTTCCTCCTTCTTAAAAACGCACCCTTTTATCATACACGGCACATCTGAAAATTCAGATGTGCCGTTCGTGTAAGGTTTGCACCCTATTTTTTACTTTTTCTTTTCAAAGCTAACTTATTACTCAGCAGCTACACCAGATCCATATACATATGGTACAGGAGTAACGTCATACTCTTCCTGAGCATCTGTCCAAGCCTGATTCCACTCATCTGCGATTTCTTCCATGGTCTTGTCACCATTAAGCGCATGCTCAAGAACATCCTGTACATGTGTATTATCAGCATTTAAGGAAATTTCAGACTCAGTATTGATCTCACCAAACAGATCTTCCTCACCTTCTGGTGCCGGATTATCTACTACAAGCTCTACGCCATCAAATGCAGCAAGTACTTCCGGATACTCATTGCCTACACAGATCGGGATACCGCCCTGATCATAGGAGAAGTTGGATTCTTCGGTCAGCCACTTTACATAAATCATGGAAGCTAACTGATTGTCATAATCAGAATGAACATTGATACCATAGCAATAGTCAGGACCTGCTGATGCATACTGCTTGCCGTCTACTGTGATCGGGAATGGCATATATCCGATATCATCTGCATTGTCGCCTGCCTGCTGCATCTGAACAACTGCCCAGGAACCAAGAACCATGCAGCCGATCTCGCCATTGTTGATCATACCCTTGCAGCCTTCCCAGTCTGTTGTTGTCGGGTCATCCTCAATCAGTTCCTGTGAAACTGCCTGATATAAAATGTTGTAAACTGCAAATGGACCTGTCTCATCACCGTTATCTGCGAATGGATTCTCACCATGTACCATACCGTAGTTCATAAAATCAGGATCACCTGTTGCACATCCGCCGATGTAAGCATCCCATGCACCCATGGTCCAGCCTGCTGCGAAGTTAGTGTACATCGGAATTGCATCTGTGTTATCCTTAATCTTCTGTAATGCCTCAATAAACTCTGTTGGTGTCTTTGGAAGCTCTGTAACTCCTGCTTCCTCAAATACCTTCTTATTATATACGATACCCTGTGCATTACCGGTGGAAGGAATTCCATAAACATTTCCATTGTAAGCGAAGTTATTTAACAGAACATAATTCTCATCAAGAGTTTCCTTGTCACCATAGCTGATGAACTCATCCTCTAACTCATTCTTCTGAAGATTTGTTGGGATACCACAGATATCGCCCCAATCATCTGTTGTCAGACGAAGCTTAATGTCCTCTGCATAATCAGTAACAGCCTCATACTCAATTGTAATGTTTGGATATGACTCATTGAACTTCTTGATATAATCCTGGAAGGTGGTGTCTACAATATCAGTTCTGTGTGTTAAAACTTTAATTGAAGCAGTCAGATCGGTGTAATCCTCACCAAGCTTAATAGAATCGATTGTTGGCAACTCCTTTGCCTCATCTGCAAATGCAAAAGTTCCCATAGATGCTGTCATTGCTCCTGCTAACATAAGTGCAGTCATTTTTCTTACTCTCATGAATTTACCTCCGTTTTTTATTAAGTTAATTTAACTTAATTTTTATGTTCTTATAATAACATTTGTTTTTACATTTTGCATCATTTAATCTTGTTTTTTATATAAGGATCTTGCAAAAAATTTTAAAAATAGCATAATAACCCTAATCAGATTTATTTACTCATTATGAATTTTCACAAACAAAATTTTATTTCCATTTACAGGCACAATTTTTGCTATTGTTTGTCGATTGCTGTTTTATTTTATATTTTCCTTATTTTTTAGTTAATTTAATCTTTTTATTCATTATTAAATTTAATCTTTTTTCGTGCTAAAACTATTGCTTTTTTAGTAAAAAGTGTTTATACTGTGATCTGGGATAAAAAATATATGATTCTTGCTAATGATCAAACAATGTTGCGTTCGAATATTTTTATGAATAGTTACATTTTTGTATAGAAAGGGGTATTTTAACATGGTCAGCACTACTGCAAATTTTTTATCTATTTTTTTGTCAGGCATGACGTCTGCATCAAAAGTTTCCGTATCAGCTATGCGACGTTTAATCGAACATGCCAATCCACTCATTCCCCCTCTCTTTGATCCTGAACCGCCGCTTTTTCTTCCTGCAGCGCTCTCACTCTCAGATATCCGCATTTTTGATGCTAACTTTGCACCGACTGACGGCTATTGTCTTCTCCTCATCACAGAAGGACGAGGTTTTTTAGAGTTCACCAAAAATACCGCACAGAATATAACTAAGGATGACACTGATCATAATAATTTCGACCATTATTCTTTAAAAAAATACTCCCTGTTTTTCTTTCTGCTCTCGAAGCGCTGGCGTCTATACCTAGAAAATGCACCGTGGAAGTTTTATCTATTCTTTCTCACAGGATCATCTATTTCTTATTATAATAAACTATTCTCCGATTCAGCTAAAGAGCCTTTTGTAATTTCTGGTTCTTCTATGCTGCCTGTACAGCTTACTCATCTGTACGACGCTCTTTCAGACTACAAGAATGATCCACTTTGGCTAGACGAACAGCTTACCAGCCTTTTATGCTTAACTATAAAAGAGGCTCGCTGCCATGCGCAGTCGAGCCTCCCATATATGATTCCTTCTTATTTAATTTCTATTCGTAATTCATTTCATAAAAATTTTGCCAAATCTTTTTCGCTGGCAGAATTAGAAACTCAATACAAAATCAGTCGTTTTCGTATTGCCCATGAATTTACAGCAGCGTTTGGGCAGTCACCAATTGCCTACCTAAATTGTCTTCGCCTGCAAAAAGCATGTGAGCTGTTAATGTGCGGCGATGATCGTATCGGGGAGATCAGTGCTGCGGTTGGATTTGAGAGCACGAATCACTTTATTAATCTGTTTCGCAGGGAGTATGGGATAACACCGGGAGCGTATCGGAAAAGGTACCAAAGTGTGAATGCAGCCCGGTAAAAATGTGGCCCGCGATCCCGGTAAGTTACGAAGACCCACTCGGTGAAGTGACTTTGTCGATGGGCTCAATTCCGCAGGCGCCTGTTACATAATTTATTATCACAGGTTATTTTGAAAGCCCCGCTACAACGTCCCCGGCTGCGTAGCAGACGATTGTCTCAGTAAAGCACATTCACCTCTGGGACCATTTACATACTGTCATCATTCGCGAAAATCGCTTTCTTCCGCACATTTGGGTTACGTCAACTGCTAGCAGCAATCTTGGCCGCTTTATTTTTTGCCACTGCAGCAAATATACTATGTATTTATCCATTTGAATCATCGTAAAAGTTTTCTTTAATCAAATGTTTAATACAATTTGGTATATTTTTACTTTCATCTTTAACCAACAAAGTCTCATACCTAGATACAGATGCATCTCTGGAAAAAATAAAATCTACTACTTCTCCATCATTACTCTTTTCAACTGATGAATCCTCTACTCTTAGAGACATTGGTAAGAAAAAGTCATTAATTTTATTTCCTTTATCGTCTGTATTCTCCGTTAATCCCAAGGTAAATTCCAAATTCGTAACACTCAGTTTATACACAATAGTCAGCGTTCGCATATCTTTAAGAATACACACTGTATCATTTGTTAACTCTGGCAATCGCTTTAAGCATGGCAGTTTCTTTTTCGCATTCGCATACGGATGTCTTGTATCGAAATAGAACTGATTATTCGTAAGTATTGCCCTCTTCGCATTTTTATAAAAATCTTTTGCGGACAATCTAGTCTCCACTCCTGTCAAATGCAGAAAATGATCTACAGGAAAAGACACCTCAAAAAATTCATTTCCATATACATATAAAAACACCTTTCCTGCCAAGCTTTGACTATATATTGCTGCGGAGTCTATGATATTCTGTCGTATCATATTTTTCTTATCTGTCTTTGTTGCCATTTATACCTCATACGCAAAGAGGAGTGTGATCTTTAACCACACTCCTCTAAAAATTTCTTTTATTAAAGAGTTTTCTGCTGGTTGTCAGCCTCGGTATTCAGTAAAAATACCCATAACGACGTGGAAATCATTAAGTCCCCCACGTGGACTACAACTTTATCTAAGTTGCTAAGCTCGATGCCCATTTAAAACATCTAAAGAGATGGACCTTTACCCTGCTCCACCTGCAGTACAACTTTTAACGATGCTCTTACATCGAGAACATCTCTATTCTTACTTATATTATATACGATTTTTCAAAAAAATCAACACTTTAGAAATCAAAAATAACTGATTCCGGAATATTTGTCTTAAAGAAAGTCTTACATATTACAACATTAAATGAAGAAACACAAAGCGGTAAAATCAGCGACCAGATGCTGTTCTTCAAATTTAAAAGCTGTGTATTTACAACGTAAGATGAAATCATACCACCATTGAAAATCATTGGGATAAATACAACCATTGCAAAAAAGCAGGTATTTTTTCCATACCTGCTCTTTTTGATATTTTGCATCCTGAATAGTTATTTATTTTTATATTAGTGCTCTCACACTCTCTCCATCAATCAGATTTCCGCTTATGATGCTAAGACGGCCTGGTCCCTTATCGAGTCCTTTAACTCTCGCGATAATGCGCTCTGCCGCCGCCTTTGCCATTTCCGGCATATCAACGCCATATGTTGTAATAGCCACATCGCATACCGGCATAAATACAAAGTTATCATAACCAACAACTGAAACATCCTCCGGCACACGGTAGCCGTTTCCTTCTAGTTCATGAATAAGCACACTTGCTGTCTGATCACAATTGCATACAAATGCAGTTGGCATATCCTTTGGCAGCTTTGGCTCTATGATCTCCATAGTACCTGATGTGCGATCCTCAACAATCCATTCTTCACGTTCTTCAAGACCGTACTGACGCATCGCCTTTAAATATCCAAAGTACCTATCCGCAATGCTGTTACTTGATTTTACGCTTCCGACATAGGCAATCTTTTTATGACCTTTCTTAATTAGATGTCTTGTTGCTGTGTACATGCCATAGAAATTATTTGAAATGACACAGTCTACATCAAACTCTGCCGCAAAAAAGTCCAGAAAAATCATCGGCATTCCAGCTTCTTTCTCAAGCATTCTTAAGTATGCTCTGCTGATCTCTCCCATTACTATAAGTCCATCAATTCTATGATCACTGACCATAACCGGCAGCACTGTATTTTTTTCTTCATCTGGCTTCAACACGCAGAATGCCAAAAGACAATTGTGTGCTGCACAGGCAATGGCAAGTTCCTGATAAAGTCTCCAATAAAACGATGATCCATTTCCCAGATAACGTTCCTGCACAAGCACGCCAATATTTACTGCCGTTTTTGCCATTATCTGCGTTCCTGGTGCATGATAGCCCATCTCAGATGCCATCTCCTTAATTTTTTCGCGAAGCTCTTCGCTGACACCACGCTGATTGGCAAGTGCATTGGAAACTGTTACTGTGCTGACACCAAGCTTTTCTGCTATATCGGACAGACGTACTGCTTTTCGTGCCATAAATATACCTCCACTCTATCCTTATATATAATTGTAGTTGTAACAACACAAATAAACCCGAATCTGTATCGCCACGTCTTTTAATTTATTTTAAGTATAGAATGCTTTAATAAATCTGTCAAGTGAATTTAATATTGGGAATATTCACAAAAACAATTTGTGAATTCAAACAGTTCCTTCCTGTAACTATGTTTATAACGTAACCATGATAAAATCATGATTCACCGCTGGAAGCACTTTTTCGATCAAATCCGATGTGTGAAAACGGATGCTGGATGTGTTGATGCACGGATGGCATCCGACAAATTCACTCTTTAATACATCTTCATCAATTAAGAGCTGAACGTGATTTTCGGTATCGTTCATCAGTCCTAATACGCTGACGGAACCCGGTGTGATATCCAAAAATTTCTCCATGTACTCTGGCTTTGCAAAGGATAATCTCGCAGAGCCGATCTGGGCAGACAAATCCTTTGTGTGGAATACCTTTGTATCTGGAATCATCAATAAATAAAACTTGGTTTCCTGACGATTGCACAGGAAAAGATTTTTACAGATTGTTGCCTGCAATACCTTGTCGATTTCCTGGCAAACCTCCATTGTCATGGCTGGCGCATGATCGACACGCTCATATGCTACACCTAATTTATCTAACAAATCATAGGTGCGAATTTCTTTTTCCAGTCTGCCCGCTGTGTCTTTTGGTCTTCCTTTTTGTAGTTCCATGATAGTGCCTTTCTCTCTTTCTTGATTTTTTCTTGATTCTTTTTCGATTTTTTCTTTCTGGTTTTTCTCGATTTTTCTTTTCGATTTTCTTGATTTCTTCTTAATTTTTCAGTTTCCTGTATAAGACATATATGCTGAAAAATCAATCTCCTCTGTGAGGCTCTTCTGTGTCTCATCAAGATGCTTTTTTATCGCCTCGGTATTACCTTCCAGACTTTTTAGCTTGTGCAGCTTTGTAAACCACAAAGGCTTAATGCAGCGATACAGCATAAGCGCCGCCTTCTTTTCGCTTTCGGAAAATATGTAATACTTGCTGACCACCTGAAGCATTTCCTTAATTCGAGAAATTTCCGGTTCAAAGTCTTCGCCGTAAATTTCTCGAAACAGGTAGTTTAAGAACACATCTTTTCCGCAAAGATTAAAGTCATATACACCAACGAATTTTCCATTTTCGTCAATCAACAGATTCGTTGGATTTAAATCAGCCTGAAAAACAGAAGTAGGAAGCGTATGATAAATCTGCTCCAACTCCCTTCTGTTTTTCATCCACAGCTGCCAGATTTGCTGTACCTGTTCGGTAAACTCTTCCGGCAGCGTCTCGGCATATTCTTTCCAGCTGAGTGCATTTTCTAAGACCTCGTCCACCTCATCGCTCGGGCAAAATGTGTCAAACAGGCAATAGCCAGACGGATACTTTCCATAATCTAAGTATTTTCCTGCTATTTTCGCCGTCATAATCCATATATCCGTCAGATAAGTGGTTTCATATGTCATTTTGGGGCCTCGCTCCTGCACACACCTATATGGTGCATACTCCTCTCGATACGCAACACAATTATGACCCTTATATGAAATTTTTGGAAACTGCCCTGTCCTATCGTGAAAAATACGTGGACAATAATAGCCAAGACTGCGATACGCTTCGACGGTCCTTTTCCACATCTCAATTTTCTCTGGAAATGTGAAATCATTATCCGCAAGCTTGATTACATATTTTTGTCCCGATGCTCCCTCTGCCAGAATCACCTCTCTGAAATCAGCATCACCGCGGCTTGTATCAATGATCTCGATGGATTTGGGTTCTTCATTGCAGAATTGTTTGACAATGTCGCATATCTCCATTTTCATTTCTATCTTCATACTCTTTCTATCCCCTTTGAAAAATTTCATGCCTTGCAACACACAAACGGCAACAAAAAAAGTATAGCACAGCAGATGAAAATTTACCAGAGCAGCTTTTTCAACCATTATTTTGATTGAAACATTTCTTTTACTGTATCAAACGCGAACTTTGGTCTGCGATACTCGTCCACAACACCTTTATTGTTATGGCAGCGTGCTCTCGTGGAAAACCATTCCTCCTCTGTCACACGGCAATCTACAAACTGCCATACAAACACGCCACAGATTGCTTCATTTTTCATATAAACCTCAAGGTTTTCCCGAATGATATCGGCTTGTCTTTCCTCACTCCATTTACAATGAGACCGATCACGGAAACCATAAATTGCCGCCGCTCCAAATTCACTGACGATAACAGGCTTGCCATTGCCACCGCTTTTCTGAATCCAGTCAAGCTCTCTTTCATTTGTCTCCTCAATGGAAACATCCTTGTACCAGCCCGAATACATATTGAATGACACGATATCAGGCAAATCAAGACAAATATCCTTTAAATGACGGCAGGTCGCCGATGTAGTCGGTCTTGATGAATCGAGACTACGAATCTGCGCATATTGTCTTGCATATTTTTCTCTTCCTTCTTCTGTCTCACTTGCACATTCATTTAAAATTCCCCAGATAATGATGGATGGATGATTAAAATGGTTGCCTATCATCTCATCAATACAATCGCGACACTGTACATCAAAGTTTGGATTTTGCATCCGCTCAAGGCCAAAGCCTCTTGCATGATTTTCTTCCCATACATACATCCCACGCTCATCACAAAGGTCAAGAAAACGCTCGTCATTTGGGTAATGGCAGGTGCGCACCGCATTTGCATTCATTTCCTGCATCAAATCCATGTCCTGAACCATTAACTGGAATGGAATTGCGCATCCAACTGTCGCATAATCCTCATGACGGTTAAAACCCTTCAAATAAATTTTCTCCCCGTTTACAAGAATATCTTTTCCTTCAATGCGGACCTCTCGAAAACCAACACGGTCTATGTAATCATCTTCTGGTCGTCCGCTCATTGAAAGAATAAGTTTAAATAGATATAAATTCGGATATTTACTGCTCCACGGCTGAATACCGTCAAAAAATGCCTCTGTCTCAAACACCAATTCCTCTTCCGCTGCAATTGTTTTGCAACAGGAAAGTTCTTTCACATTTTGGGCTTCGCCCATCTTCTTGTCTAGAAAATTCATACGAGTTCCATCTTCCTCATACAAACAATCCGGAGCAAGAACCGCTCTAAGCGACACACTATGTTTTTCCTTCGATATATTTGAAAGTATAATTCGGATTCGAGCTTTCCAACCACCCATTTCCTGATATATTGGCTCAAACTGCACATTTTTAATATAAACATCCTTAAGCTGTTCAACTGCCACTGGTCTTGTGATGCCGCCATACGTATAATAATCATTTGGAACATGCAGGGCAGATTCCGGCGTAAAACGATTGTCTACATACACCTTTAACTCATGTACTCCGGCCTGAACATTCTTTGCGATTGCAGAAAATGGAGTAAATGCATTGTAATGATGAACCAGTTTTTCATTATCTAAGTAGACATCTGCTGTATGGCTCACTCCCTTAAACTCAAAGCGAAGATTTCCATCCTGTGCTACTTCAATTTTTCTTGTATAGCAGCCAATTCCTCTTTTATCCAAGAAATCTGGATGTTGTTCAATGCATCCTGGAACCATCATCCGATATTGTTTCTCATTTCCTTCCATTGTAAAATCCCAGAGCCCTTCTAACTCTGTACATGGTCGAACTTCATGTGTTTTAAATAAGCGCAGCATATTTTTCCTCCTATATTTTCGCTTTATTTTTACTGTATTTTTCTTTTATTCGAACGCTATTCTTATCTTATTCTCACTTTACTCTCATCTTACTTTTGCTCTTACATTATTCTTGTTTCACTCTCACATTTTCAATCTGAATACTGTCGGTATCCAGTACCGTTATTCCCTTTTTTGCCGTTAAATCAATATCCTTTAACACAATATTCTTCAGTGACTTTTCTGGCAATCCTTTGATTTCAATCGCACTGCCTGCACCACAACCATGTACACGCTCGATTGTGATATCGGTCAGTTCTGATGGCGTATTGGTCAGCGGTTTTACTGTGCTGAATTCATAGAAAGAATTGATCTGTATCGCCTGATCGGATACCTCATTGATCTCAATATCGGAAAACATCGCATTTTTGATAAATCCACCTCTGCCACGCATTGTCTTTATTCGGATGCCCTGCATCGTATTTTTAATGATGCAATTCGATACATGAACATTTTCAACGCCACCTGATATCGCACTTCCGATTACGACGCCACCATGGCCACCATTCATCGTACAGTTTCTGATGGTAATGTTTTTACACACACGTCCCACTCGCCAACCATCCTCATTCATACCGGCATTGATTGCGATGCAGTCGTCACCTGTCTCAAAATGACAGCCTTCGATCAGGACATCATTACAGGAATCCGGGTTCAGTCCATCTGTATTTGGTCCTTTTGAAAGAACAGTTACATTTCGCACGATTACATGGTCGCAGTACACCGGATGAATCGTCCACTGTGGGCCATCCTGTATCGTAAAGTCGGACAGAACAATATCCTGACAATGAATAAATTGGATAAACGAAGGGCGAAGCGCTGCCTTTTCGGTTGCGTAGATTCGCTTTTCGACTGGCATTCCATTTGCCTGTGCATAGCACAACTCATTCGCGGATTCCTGCTGAAGTTTTTTCCATGGCCACCACTTCTCTCCATTTCCATAGAGTACACCATCACCGATTATGTTGATATCCTCACACCGAAATGCATAGATAAGAGGCGAATAATTATAGCATTCAATTCCCTCCCACCGGGTAAACACTGCCGGAAGATACTCCTCAAATGCACCACTGAAAACAAGCTTTGCACCTGTCTCGAATTGGATATGAACATGGCTTTTTAAGCGGATTGGCCCTGTGTGCCATTCGCCCTCCGGGATAAGAACAGTTCCACCTCCAGCCGCTGCACATGCATCAACTGCCATTTGTATGGCAGCAAAATCAGTTATTTTAAAATTATTGCACATGAAAACCTCCCTAATTACAGTAGCCTTTTCTTTCAGCGTTCCTACTTTTCCCGATTTCATTTGCCGAAAGATTGCATCCTGTTTTATTTGACTGGTTTCATGTTATCATTTTTTAGGGGGACTTTTTTCTTTATTTGTTGCTTTTTTATGTATTTTTTCTCTCTTTATTGTCTTTCCTGCTTTCAATTTTTCGTCTTCATCTTTTTTTGTTTTGATCTTTTTTATTCTAATCTTTTTTTACTTTTCGCTTTTTTTGTTTTAGTTTTTTTGGCTTTTCGCTTTTTCATTTTTCTCTTTTTGTTTAATCTGCATAGGCGTAGCTGCATAAATTTTCTCGAATGCCCGCTCCATCGCCCCATAATTGGCGAATCCCGACTTCTGAGCCACCTGTTCTACACTCATATTAGGCAGATTTAAATAATGGTATGCTTTTTGTGCTCTGACATGTGTAAGATAATTCATAACAGAAACACCCATATTCTTTTTAAATAAATGACTCAGATAATATTTGTCAAGATGGGACTGTTCTGCGATTTCATCCAAGGTAAGCTTTTTTTCGCAATTATCGTTTATATAGTCAATCGTACAAGTAAGCGTACTCGGAAGGCGGTGCGCCTGTGTTTCCTGCTCCTTGCAAAAATCAACAATTCGCGAAAGAATTAACACAAGCTCACAACAAAAAATCTTCTCGTCCAACACACTTTTTTTCTTTTTGCGGCTGTACAAATCTTGAAATAACGCTTCCATTTGTATTGTCTGTTCTTTTGTCAGTGTCATCACACCTGCATGAAGCTTTAAAAGCAGACGCTTTCCCTCATTGCCCAGAACTGTTTCAAAATAGGCTTCCTTAAAATTAACCGTATACCGCTCATAGTACGTCTGCTGCGCACTTGCCCCATAATGGAGTTCATATGGAAGCAAAACAACGATATCTCCCCTCTTTAAAAGATATTGCTTATCTTTCAAAAAGAAAAAGCGGTTTCCATCTACCTGAAAATAAATCTCAAATCCTTCATGATAATGCTGCACTGCCATGTCGTGCAGTTCAAAACTCTTTACATAACTAATATCAACATTTCCATGAAGGGAAATTCCTGTCCGTTTTTCCATATGTTCTCCATTAAATTTACGTCTGTTAATCTTTTAGATTTCTTAATCTCTTAGGGTTCTTAATTTCTTTAGTCTCTTAATTTCCTTAATTTCTTATCCTCTTACTTCGCACCCTTCATTTTAAAAGTGCCTTTTCCATTTCGTTTCACATCATAAAGCATGTTGTCCGCACTTCTGCACAATGAAACAAAATCCTCACCTTCGCCTGCAAAAGCTGCTCCTCCTGCACTGGCAGACACCGTGACATGCTCACCGCTTGACATCATCAAATGAGAAATTTCCCTTTGAAATTCGTCCATATATCTATGAGCAGCATCTGACGCAGCATTCTTTATGTAAACAACAAATTCATCTCCTCCATAGCGGCCAAGAATACTATCCTTAGGGAAACATTTTTTCATAGCTGCTGCAAAATGTTTCAGGCACAAATCGCCATCAGCATGACCATATTTATCATTATAATTCTTAAAGTTATCCACATCAATAAAAATAAAAATGCCCGATATCCTCTTTAAAAGAGTTTCATCCACAGCTGCCTGAAATGCTCTGCGGTTAAGAAGCCCTGTGAGTGCATCAGTATCAGACAATCCCTTATAAATTTCCTTATCCTTCTTTTCCATAAGAAGAATTGTCAGCATATACAGAATCGTACATAACATAAGAATGCTTCCATACACAACACCCCAAGCAGAAAAAAACTGTGTAATATTAGAAATTTTTTTATTTGCCAGCTGTACTATAATATACCATCCCGGCATACTCGAAATACTTCGATATGAAATAGTTGCGTCCTCTCCTCTGACATTTGCTGTAAATCTGCCTTCTTTTACCCCCATGCGCATATCAAGTACCCATTCACTGTAGGAATATCCATCGTAATAGTTGAAATATTTTTGCTGAAGAAGCAAATTATTCCATATACCTGATGTTGATTCTTTGCTGCTAATACATGTAATATAATTTTCAGAATCTGCCTTTAGCAGATGAACGCTGACCTTGCCCTGTAAAAGCTCATAAATCCCAAGCTCTTTTAAATTTTCTATCATAACAGATACATAAAGTGCATCTATTCTGTCATCATCTGGTGCCATAGCAACAACCGTCATAACCATACCACCATTCTTGCTTGACTGATATGGTTCAGAAATGAATGATTCTTCTGTTTTTTTTACCTGTTCGTCCAATCCATTCTTTTTAAGATCAGCAACCGCACAGGCACTGCCATAGATCTCACCGTCTTTCATAAAAAAACCTATATCGCAAAAAACAGCCTGATCAAGATCGCGCTCCAAACGCGCTAGTATCTCCTCTGGCTCTTTATCTTCTATATTTCGTACTGTTTTGACATTTTCCTTTGCATAGCTTTGAAGGTAATCTATAGTTTCATTCATCTTTTCAGCATACAATCCACTGATTAACTCCAAATGCTCTGTATTATAATCCTTGGCAATCTTCGTTAGATGAAAATAGGCTATTACAATTACAGCAGTACACACTATTAGATATAATACGAGCATTCCTCTTCTCTTTTTTTTGCTCTTTCTTCGGTCCTTCACGGTCATTCCCTCCCACCAAGATAATCCGCATCAATCAGTACCACTCCAGTATCAAAATACTTTTGTTCATACCTGCTTCCACTTACAAAATCATGTAACGCAGTAAGGCCTAGATACCCCATTTGATCTTGTCTCTGCATAAGCGTCTCTGCAAAATAATCTGGATTTTGAATGATCTGAACCGTAATATCTGCCATGTCAAAACCAACTAAAACAATGTCTTCTCTATTTTCTTCTAAAAGCTCACCTGCTATGCCTATGGTTGATGTATTGTTGCACCCAAAAATACCTTTCAAATTTTCATGCTGATCAATAAGCTTTTTCGCATCTGACTGAGCTTTTTCTACATTACCATCGTTTAAGTAAATGTCCTGTGCAATTTCCCATTTTGCCGGTGAATGCCCAGACCAGTATTCTAAAAAACCTGATACGCGGTTTATCATCGCCTGTGATGTATCAGATGACAGCATAATGCCCACTTCAAGCTCCTCTGACGGCAAATTGCCAGCTTCCTTTAATAAGTAAAGCATTTCCTTCGCCGCCATCTGACCGGCATTTACATTATCTGTCATATAACAGGCATCAAATTCGCATTGATTAATGGAAGAATCAATCAATGCCACATATATCCCATTCTCCCTTGCTTTTTTACAACTTTCCACAAGCTCATCTGAGTTTGCCGGTGCGAGCAAAATTCCACTTGCACCGCTTTCTATTGCTTCATCAATCAATTTAATCTGATCTTCAATATCAGTCTCATTGTCGATTCCGCCAAGATATACAGATGCATCTATTTCATTTGCCGCTTTTGATACACCTTCTATCACCGTCTCCCAATAGGCTCCATGGTAATTCTTTAAAATTACATAAAAACTTTTGTCACTGTCAGAATCTGAAATACATGTATACTCCACTATAGAAGACTGTGCTTCTAAGCTTGTATCATCCTTCTTTTTGCATCCGATTACTGTCAAAAAAAGGATTGTACACGCGACAATCATCAAAAAATATGATTTTTTATAATTTTTGCGCGCATTTTGTTCCGTTTTTCGAGTTTTCATTCCTTCCCCCACGCGAATATAGTCGTATTGCACTATTTTTATAATGCAAAACTCTTCTTAATTATTATAGCGCACAGTTTTTTTATGTCAATTTATTTTTTCGCGCTCTTCGCGCAGTTCACTGAGTGGCACATTCTTTTCCAGCTCACTCGCGCCACTTTCAATTCGCAAAACCGCACGTTCCGTGCTTACCGCTGCTTCGCAGCTGTTTTACTCATTGAGTGGCGCTCCCTTCGTCCATGCAGTCTGGAAAATCCTCGTGCAAGCACGGGATTCTTCCAGACTGTACGGACGAGTGAGCTGGAAAACAAAAAAAGCACCGACCCCAGAGCTCATATGTCTCCAAAACCGGTACTTGATGCGCCTCCAGGGGTTCGAACCCTGGACACCCTGATTAAGAGTCAGGTGCTCTACCAACTGAGCTAGAGGCGCGTTTTTTATTTGTATGTTGTTCTCATCAACATGTGCTTAGTATAATACAACACATGATAAAAGTCAAGCAAATTTGACAAAATCTTACGTTTTCTTTACATATTCATTAAGTTTTACAAAACAATTGAGAAAGATTTCAGATTTCGTCAACATTTTATACAACTGACTCCATCTGTATTCTTTCCCAATTGACATTTATTATACACCTATTTTCATTTTTTCTCAGAATCAATGGCAACTGTGCCATGTGTACGAAAATAATCCATTATAATCTCTACCATCTCTGTATTAATTTCCTTTACCAGTGGGCATGTTGGATACATCGGATAGCCGCCTGCACCGCTGTAACGGTAATTATTCATGCACAGTGTAAACTCATCATCTCGCTGCACTGGCTTTCCTTGATAACAAAGCTTCTTAATACGTTTTCCCATCGGTGCCTCTGGGTGGATTTCCCACGTAACACCTGCAAAGTAATCATAATTATAATGCTCGACCTTCGGAGAAAGGAAGCTCTTTGCTACTACTACTTTGCCGTTTTCGTCGATCTCAAAATATTCTGCGGCACGTTCCATAGCTGCCTTTAGCTTTTCTCCTGTGATACGACATACTACAAGAGTATTTGGAAATGGATATGTGGCAATTATATCTCTTGTTGTTACACAAGCATTAAAGCCCACAATATCATTTGCAAGTCCAACTATGGACAGCTGTGCCCCAGATACGTCAAGCTGTATGCGATTAATCAAATCGGCAATGCCGCTTCCTTCTAATGCCATTTTAACCTTGTCCTCTGGGTAAAGCGGTCTGCTTAGATGACCAAGCGGCTCATCAAGCCACTCCTGTACCTTATCCTCCACAAAGCTGTACTTCTCGCACAATGCCTTTGCATTATCAGAGTTTGGCTGAACCTTCTTTGAAGTTATTGAGCTAATTGCTGCCGGATAAGCTGCGTTTCCAGAAGCCTCTGCCTTCTCGAGATCAATCTCTACATAAGCATATTCTCTGCCATTTGCAAGCGGCTGAAGTGTGTAGGTGCCATTAACCATTCTTCCTGCCACTGGCATGTGCTGATGACCTGTTAACAGCACATCAAAGCCAAGCTCAGTACAGATTTTGTAACCGATATTCTCAGTTGTCTCTGACAGCCGCTTTCCAGTCTCTAAATCACTCTCAAAGCCGCCATGGTAGATACATATCGTCAGATCAACCTTGCCCTGTAAATCTTCCAGCGCCTTTTTTGCAGCCTCAAATGGGTCAACCACCTGAATGCCAGCGAGATTTTCTTTTTTCTCCCACACATTGATATAATCAGTTACGATACCGACTAGTCCGACCTTCACACCATTTTTCATCGTGTGAATCACATGTGGATATAAAATATTTCCTTCACTGTCAAGCACATTCTCACATACACAAGTACCCTTATGGTTACTGCGGTAAATTGCCTGATATTCCTGACCATAGTTAAAATCATGATTTCCAAGCGTGTAGAAGTCATATCCACAGTCATTTACCATCTGCGCAATATATTCACAGTTTCCAAGAATATTTCTGCTGTAGTAGGCATATGCAGACCCCTGAAGCATATCACCGCCATCAATCACAAGTGTATCGTTATCCTTTTTGTATTCAGACGCACACGCAAACAGACCCATCGGTTTTACCTCTCGATCACCATATGATGTCGGATAGAAATATCCGTGTACATCTGACGTATAATAAATTTTTACTTTTCTTTTTTCCATTATTTAACCTAATCCTTTTAATATCCAAGTGCCGCGCAGCGCACAGAACCTATGGATATGAAATTATTAAGAAGTGCACTGATATCAGTACCCTCCTCTGCCTTTTCTGTCATAACGCCCTTTGAGCGAAGTGAGAAACTGCCGTCTGCATGATTTGTACGCACATAGTCATCCTGATAAAACTGGTGCTTTGCAGGGATACGATCACGCAAAATTCCCTTACACTCTGAAAGTGTGCAGCCTGGAAAGTTCACATTCCAAATGCGGTCCATTGAAAGATTTTCATCAAGAAGCTCTTTTACAATTGAAATAAGATACGCGTCTGCAGTCTCCCAGCTTGTATCATTTTTGTTAGAAAAAGCAAATGAACGAATGCCATTTGCAAGTGCTTCCATTGCCGCACCAACAGTTCCCGAGTAAAGAATATCAATTCCAGTGTTATAACCACTGTTAATTCCTGAAAACACAACGTCTGGCTTTTCTGGCATCAAAAACTCAAGCGCCACCTTTACACAATCTGCAGGAGTTCCGCCCACACTATAGGCACGCACACCATCTACATCATAGCTTTCTGGTGTCACCTCAATATCTTCAAATAAGGTGATTCTCTGTGACATAGCGCTGCACTGGCTCTTTGGTGCCACAACCCACACCTCGCCAAGCTGCATGGACAGTTCAGCCAGTTTTCGTATGCCAGGAGCTTTTATTCCATCATCATTTACAATTAAAATTCTCATTTGATGTCGCTCCTATTTTAATTCTTCTTTAAGATCATCTCGCCATTTTCAAAAGCAAAGCAATCACCATACTCTGGCAGAATGCGCTTATCTGCATGTGTGGTATTTACCTGCTCCGGGCGGAAGCTGTGAAGCGGAACAAGAATATGCGGTGCAATGGTATCCAGCATAGTTCTTAAATAGTATGGTCTGGAATGACCTCCGATTCCAATATTCATGTATGGAATGTTCATATGATCTAAAATACGGTGCATCTTTCCAAAAGAAGGATCATAATCGCCAAGCGGCGCACCATCCATATGAATATAAAGTGTAATTACAGAACTTAAATCCATCAGCTCATAAAAGTTTACATAGTCCTGCTGTAAAATATATTTTGACGGATTAGAAAGAAGTTCCTCTCTTGTGATAATACTCCAGCCACGCTCCTCTGCCTTCTTAGCATCAGCACCAACGCTGTTTTCATACATCAAAATCTCATCCTCTGGATAGAATGTCTGCACATAATCTGCCTGAACACCGTCCATGACAAGCTTTCTTCCAGTCTTTTGTGCTGTCATGATCAAATGATGAAGACGCTCTACATTTCTATTATATGGGTTAACAATAATAAGTCCCTTCTGCTCTGTGGACTCCTTACATATCGTATCTTGTAACCATTCCTCGCTTCTTTCTGGCTCTTCTGGCTTAGTAAGAGAAAGTATATCCACATCATCAAAGCTTACTGTAACACCCTCGGTAATAAGCACATCCACACCCTTCATTTTCTGTCCAAACGCTTTTGTAATCTCTGGATGGAAGCCATGGAAACGATAATCTCCTGTATAGCAAATCGTTCCTCCCGGTGTCGTAATTCGATATCCGCATGCACCGACCACATCATGATCTATTGCCTCTACTTCAACTGTAATATCACCTACGGTAAAGCTTTCACCATATGGGATGCCGATGCAGTTTTTATGGCCCTTTACCTGAATATCACCGCAAGCCTCAAGTCTGCGATATAGCTTTAAAGAATCCTCACTCATATAAACTGGAAGATTCTGATCAAGCATGCCAAGACCTCCCATATGATCGATATGCATATGAGAAATCACAAAAAAGTTTTTCTTCTTGTCGTTTTCAAAGCTTACAAGGCCTAATGTTTTTGCCGTCTCTTCATCATAAATGCCATCCTGTGAAGCTAACACTCCAAGACGTGCATAATCTGCCGCGCACTCATTATAGCGCACTGCAATCTTATCATCCATGCGATCCATTACTGCAAATCCGAAATCAAACATGCATCTTACCTCATCTGTTTCAACTACAACAAACGTGCCGCCGATTTCTCTTAATCCATTATAAAATGTTAATGTTGTCATAAATTTTCCTTTCCTTAAAAGATGAAAAAGGAGCTGCCATTAACTGACAGCCCCTGTATGTCCCTACTTTTAACTTATTCAGCTACGGAAGAAGACTCCTCTTCTGCAGCAACACCGTCAACGCCTAACTTATCGTTGAGCTCAGTTACAAGATTCTCAAGAACTTCTTCTGGTTCAAGCTCGTCCAGAATAGAATCCTCTAAAACAGTGCTTACAGTATTCATTACATCATAGCTGCCATCAAATACTGGCTGAGCAAAGAAGTATGGAGACTGCTCGTATGCAGACTTATAGTTGTTGGTCTTATCCTCGTCCATGAACTTCTTAAATTCATCTGTCTCATATGCAGACTTTCTTACTGGCAGATATCCTGTCTCTTCAGACCACTGGATAGTGGAATCAACGCTTGTCAGATACTTAATGTATTCCCATGCAGCATTCTGCTTGTTTTCATCGGTGCTGAACATATAAATGTTAGTACCTGCCTGATTAACGGCCTTTTCCTTGTTGCCCGGAACAGGTGCTACTCCAAGCTCCCATCCATCTGCAGTGATGTAAGAAACACCAGTACAAGAACCGATGTAACCGCCGATCATCTGGTTGGAGATAACATTGGAGAAGTAGCTGTCCTCACCTACAAGACGTGCATAGCCGCTGTTGTAAAGGTTCATGATATAAGAAACTGTCTCAAGACCTGCCTCATTATCAAACAGAGCGCCGTCCTCACTTACGTACTCACAGTCATTCTGATGCAGAGATGCCTCTAAGAAGCCTGAAAGATCATCTACACCAAGAATTTCAATATCCTTTGCTTCCTTTAACTTCTTTCCTGCCTCAGTCAGCTCATCCCATGTGGTAGGTACATCAATGCCAACCTCATCAAACAGAGTCTTATTGTAGAAGTAAACGTAAGTACTCTTGTTGAATGGTACACATGCAACAAAACCATATACTTCGCACTCATCCTTGTAGCTGTCGATCAGATCATCATAATCGAAATCCTCATCGGTAACGAAATCATCTAACGGAATGATCTTATCAGTATAAGCAGTTACCCAGTTGTTATAGCCCTGTGACAGATCCGGCAAAGTATCTGCAGCTGCGTTTGCTGTCAGCTTTGTGCTTAGGTCACTGTAGTTACCCTGATTTACAAGTGTAACAGTGATGCCGTACTCATTCTCCTCATTGAACTTATCAGTAAGAGCTGTCAGAGATTCTTCCTGCTTACCGTTCATTGCGTGCCAGAATGTGATCTCACATGGCTCAATAGTCTTTGCCTCGTCTGCAAATGTCGGAACAGCCATTGCACCAACCATAGACATTGACATTAAAACTGCACTTACTTTTCTTAACTTCATGAATTTCTCCTTTCTTTTGCCCGTCTCGGGCATGGGGACTAAATAGTACTTTTGTACTTTCTATAGAATCCGGATTTCCGGTTTCTAACATAATAATCACAGCAAGTTATCCCTTAATACCACTCTGTGTAACACCCTCGATGACGTACTTTCGAAGAATCAGATAAACGACAACAATCGGAAGTACTAAAATACAAGACGCTGCCATTATAAGCTCATATGACGAACCGTTCTCTGTCTGAAACTGCATCAGTCCGTAGGAAAGAACACGCATCTCCTTGCTGTTTGTAACAAGTAATGGCCACATAAAGGAGTTCCAGCATCCGATTGCATTTAAGATACATATTGTGGTGATCGGGCTCTTATTAATCGGAATCATGATCTTTATCAAATACTTAAAATCATTACACTTATCAACCTTTGCCGCCAGATAAAGTGCATCTGGTATCTGTGAAAAGAACTGTGTCAGCAGGTAAATATAGAATACACTCGCTAAATACGGAACGATCATTGCCTGATAAGTATTGATCCATTTTAACTTCGTGATGGTAATGAAGTTTGTAATAATTAACATTTCTCCAGGAATCATAAGTGTAGCTAACATTAACGAAAGCATAATCTTCTTTCCAGGAAAATTCAAACGTGCAAATGCATAAGCAGCAAGTACAGTAGTCACAAGCACTCCTGCTGTAGAAATGATAGTAACGACCAGGGTGTTAAAAATATAGCGCGGAAATGGAGCTGACTTCCAAGCCTCAGCAAAGTTTGAAAACTGCGGTACCTTCGGGAAGAGGGAAGGCGGAATGGCCGTGATCTCCGCTGATGTCTTTAGTGATGACAAAATCATCCACAAAAACGGAAGAAGCGTAAAGATTGCACCTGCAATCAATATGGCATATTTCAACACCTCTGCAACAACATTTACAATTTTTCTTTTATTCATCTTTTCTCTTATCCATCCTTTCTTCCTGTCAGCTTCCTCTGAACGAAGGTAAGGACTAGGATAATTCCAAATAAAACAACTGCTGATGCAGATGCTTCACCGTATTCATACTGATTGTAAAACTTATCGTACAAATAGTAAACAACGGTAATCGCACTGTTTGCCGGACCTGCCTTTGATGCAAACAAAGAATACACTTCATTATAAACCTTAAATGCATTTATCATACCCATTACAAGCGCGTATGATACCATAGGCATAATACCAGGAAGTGTGATCTTTGTAAAGACTCTCCACTTCGGTGTTGAGTCAACCTTTGCAGCATTATACAAATCAGGTGAAATGGTCTGAAGTCCTGCTAAAAAGATTAAAATATCAAATGCCATGCTCTTCCAGATACTAAAAATAATAAGTGCCGGAAGCGCATACTGCTTCTTGTTCAGCCACGGAATTGCTTTGATGCCAAACCATGAAAGGATCTGATTTAACAGACCATAATGCTCGTTAAATATCCATCTCCAAACAATACCAATTGCAATAACACTTGTAACATATGGCAAAAAGTAAAGTGTCTGGAAAAATCCCTGAAACTTGATCTTACTATTTAATAAAACAGCGATCAAAAGAGATAATGCAATAGAACACGGAACTACAAATGCAACATAAATTCCAGTATTAGTCAATGCCTTAATGAAGTATTTATCCTTGAAAATACTTACATAATTACTAAAGCCCACTGATGAATACGTACCGTTTATCATGTTATAATCTTCCATGAAGCTCATAATAAAAGCACGAATCAACGGATAAATCGTAAATAAAAGAATGACAATTAATGCGGGCATCAAATAAAGATAGCCCTTCATGCTTTTCTTTTCCATAGGGTTCTCCTTATTAATATTTTCCTACTGTCTTTCCTGTCTGTTCAAACAAAAGGATCTGGTTGTCACGAATAGTTACACAAAATTCAGTGCCGACACTAACCTGCATATCGGAATGAACTAATACACGAAGTTCTTCTTTTGCAAGTGCTACGCGAAGCTGTAACTCTCTTCCTGTCATGCGCACATGAGTTGCCTTAACTAAAATACCGTTTTCTGATACATTAAAGGCCTCTGGACGAACACCAGCCTTGTAGTTGCCATCAGCTGCCTTGCAGCCCTCACGAAGAACGACATCACCGCACATAATCTTTCCGTCCTTAACAGTTACATCAAAGATATTGATCTGCGGAGTACCAAGAAACTGTGCAACAAACAAATTACCCGGATTTAAGTACATCTTCTGCGGTACCTCAAACTGCTGTACAACTCCCTTTTCCATAACTGCAATGCGGTCAGATATACTCATCGCCTCTTCCTGATCGTGAGTTACAAAAATTGTGGTGATACCAACCTCCTGCTGGATGCGGCGAATCTCTTCACGTGTCTCAACACGAAGTTTTGCATCAAGATTTGAGAGTGGCTCATCTAAAAGTAGTACCTCTGGCTTCTTTACAAGTGCTCTTGCAATTGCAACACGCTGCTGCTGACCACCTGAAAGAGCCTTAGGCTTTCTGTCCATCAGATGATCAAGCTGTACAAGCTTTGCCATCTCCTGGGCACGCTCTCTTGCCTCTGCTTTTGGAACCTTACGGTTAATTAACGGGAACATGATGTTGTCCGCAACAGTCATATGCGGATACAGTGCATAGTTCTGGAATACAAGGCCGATCTCACGATCCTCCGGTGCAACCTTTGTTACATCTTTTCCTCCAAAATAGATGTGTCCAGAAGTCGGATCATTCAAACCAGCAAGCATGAACAGTGTGGTGGATTTTCCACAACCAGATGGTCCGAGCAGACCAACCAACTCACCATCTGCAATGTTCAGGTTCATGTTGTCAACAGCTTTGAAGTCTCCATATGCCTTCGTCAGATTCTCAATTTTAATCTCCATTCTTACCTCAATCTGCTGCCAGCGCAGCTTTTACCTACAGTTTTCGTGCCATACGCACGTTTTTTTACTTTCTCGTCTATAAATTATAATATATTTTTTGCAAAAAATCTAGTGGTATCCTATAGTTTTCGCTGTATTTTGAGTAAATTTTACTTTACAAGTTCATAATTTCATGCTTGCAAATATGCTTCAATTTTTTCTTTATTAAGCCCCTCTCCTATCACGATAATGATCTGCTGACCATTTGCGATTGGATTTAACTGGCGCTGTGCAGCAGTTGCATTTAATTCAAACCAGCCATCTGGTGTCTCAAGAAATCCTTTGATACGATGCACATGACCACAGGATGGATCTCCCAAAATTTGAGTTGCTGCATTTAAAATCTGCTCCTTTGTTAATGGCAGATTCATAAATGAAAGTGAGGAAAATGATTTATCATCTTCGACATCACGCTTTTGCCAGCTCTCAGTGTGGTAGCCACATGTTAAAATACGATTCCAGTCATCGTTTGTAAGCTCACCCCATTTCTTTTTCATAACATCTTCTTCTGACAATTTTCTTGTACAAGAAATAGATTCCATTGCGCGATTTATATGCGGCAAAATAGTATCTGACTGCTCTTTTGATGATTCATCAAGCTTGCTTACAAAAACAAGACCTGCATCTGCTGCTTCTGAGCCTAGAAGATACTCGGCGTCCTTTGACATCTGCTCTGGCAGTCCTGCATCGGCAATCGCGATAACATTTCCTATCTCATACCATTTATCAAGTGGATCTTCTCTCAGTGCATCAAAAAACTCATCCACATCAAATATACCTGACGGCTCCACAATCACACGGTCATAGCCGCACATACCCATCGCAATCAACTTTGTCTTAAAACGTCTGCGGTGGCAATCCTTATCACAGCCGCCAGAAACCATTTCAAGTTCACATTGATCCCCCATCAGATCCTGTAAAAGCATCATATCTACATTGACAGCACCATAATCATTTTCCAAAATTCCAATGTTTTTACCGCTGTCAATCAAATATTTTGCATACTTCTTTATGAAAGTAGTCTTTCCTGAACCAAGAAAGCCTGTAATCAAATCAATTTTAACCATGGTTAGTTCCTCCTTACTTTGTGATGCACCCCTATTATACTTGACTTTTGCTGGTTTGTGGTATAGAATCTATTTAAAATAATTTTTAAATAGATTTGAGGTGATGAGATTGGCCGTTGCAGAAGTGCTAGATGCTCTTGCAGATAATAATCGGCGCAATATTTTACTAAAGTTAAAGGAAGGAAAAATCAGCTCAGGTGATCTGGCAATTGCTCTTGGCATAACGCCACAGGCACTCTCCTATCATCTGGCGAAATTAAAAAAAGCAGACTTGATCTACGAGACTCGCGAAAAGAACTTTATTTATTATGAACTTGATCTTTCGATTTTGGACGAAACGATCTTGTGGATTACTCAATTGAGAGGAGAGAAAAACAATGAAAAATAAGAAATTACTCACAGCGCTGTATATTATTTTAATGCTTCTTCCACTGATTGCGGTTGTAGTGGCTTATCCATTCCTGCCAGATAAGATACCTGCCCATTATGGAATGAACAATCAGGTTACACGTTGGGGAAATAAATCTGAGACTTTTATTTTTCCTATTATTACACTATTCTTCGGATTTTTTATGTATATTGCAGCCCGAGGTGCCGCCGAACAAGAAAAGAAAGGAAGCGGTAGCGAAAAAAATAACAGCACGATCACTTTTGTAGCCGGAATTTTAAGTATCATGGTATTTGATATTTTGACCTTCTATTTTCTCTATGCCGATTTTCATCAGGTAGAAAATCTGAATGATGTGCCATTCTCCCTCACAAAGATTTCATTTGGCGTTCTCGGAATTGCCCTCATCATTCTAGGAAATATCATGCCGAAACTAAAACGAAATTCCATTATCGGCCTTCGCACCCCATGGAGCATGAAAAACGTTGTCGTTTGGAAAAAAAGCCAGCGGTTCTGCGGCATTTTATTTATGTTGTCAGGTATCATTATTCTGATATTATGTTTCTTATTAGAAGGAACTTTACTAACTGTTATTTCTCTGGTATTGTTAGTCAGTGCTGCAATCGCAGGTGGCATTTATTCCTATTTAGCAGCACAAAAGGAAACTTGATTGAGCCACCCGGGACAGTAAAAGAGCCAGTGTACCTGTCCCGGTGGTCAAAAGAAGCAGGAGAAAATCGTCTCGATTTTCTCCTGCTTCTTAATATATATACAAGAAAACAACTTACTCGTCTTTCTTGTCCTCTACAATTTTAATATGAACATCTGCCAGCTGCTTCTCGCTTACTGTAGCTGGTGCGCCCATCATAACATCCTGTGCATTCTTGTTCATTGGGAATGGAATGATTTCACGGATGCTGTCCTCACCTGCAATCAGCATGATCATACGGTCAACACCTGGTGCAATTCCTGCATGCGGCGGAGCACCATAGCAGAATGCGTTATACATAGCCGGGAATTTTGCCTTTACATCTTCCTCGCCGAGACCAACTAACTGGAATGCCTTAACCATGATCTCTGGATCGTGGTTACGAACAGCGCCTGATGAAAGCTCTACGCCGTTGCAGACTAAATCATACTGGTAAGCAAGAATATCAAGCGGATTCATAGTCTCAAGTGCCTGTAAACCACCCTGCGGCATAGAGAATGGATTATGGCAGAACTCTAATTCGCCAGACTCCTCACCGATCTCATACATCGGGAAGTCAACAACCCAGCAGAACTCATAGCAATCCTTCTTCATATAGCCTTCGAAAGAAGCACCGATTGTCTTTCGGATGACACCTGCTGTCTTCTGAGCAGTCTTTAAGTCGCCTGCAGACAGTGCAACGAAATCACCTGCCTTTAAGCCAAGTGCGCTCACAACTGCATCCTTGTGATCAACAACAAACTTGGAGATTCCTCCAGTCAGCTCGCCCTTGTCATCTAAACGGAACCAATATGCCTTCTGACCGCTTACTACCTCAACATCAGCACACATCTTATCGATCTGCTTTCTGGTACCCTTGAAGTTTTCAGCAACGACTGCCTTTACCTTATTTCCTGCAAATGGACCGAAGCCACATTCTGCAAGCACCTCTGTAGCATCCTGAACGATCAGGCTGATACGAAGATCCGGCTTATCAGAACCATACTTATCCATTGCCTCAAGATATGGGATTCTCTTAAACGGCGGCTTTGATGCCTCATGGTAAATACCATACTTTGCAAAGATTGGCGGAAGGACATCCTCAAGGATCTCAAATACGTCTTCCTGATCAGCAAATGCCATCTCCATATCAAGCTGATAAAACTCACCCGGAGAACGGTCTGCTCTTGCATCCTCATCACGGAAGCACGGAGCGATCTGGAAATAACGGTCAATTCCAGAGGTCATAAGAAGCTGCTTGAACTGCTGCGGAGCCTGTGGAAGAGCATAAAACTTGCCCGGATGATTTCTTGCCGGAACAAGATAATCTCTTGCACCCTCTGGAGAAGAACATGTCAAGATTGGTGTTGTGATTTCCATAAAATCATGACCAATCATAGAAGCACGAAGATCTGCAACAACCTTGCTTCTCAAAACAATCTTCGACTTAACCTGCGGATTTCTCAGATCCAGATAACGATATTTCAGACGAACATTCTCATCTGCTTCCTTTGAATGGTTAATCTGGAACGGAAGCTCGTTGTAACGGCACTTTCCAAGAACTGTAAGCTTACTTGGAACTACCTCGATCTCTCCTGTTGGAAGATTTGCGTTCTTAGAACTGCGCTCTCTTACAGTTCCAATAATTTCGATTGTAGACTCATAGTTGATAGAAGACAGCTGCTCCATGATTTCCTCTGTCTCTACTACAATCTGTGTTGTTCCGTAAAAGTCTCTCAAAATCAAAAATCCAAGATTCTTGCTGACCTTACGGAGATTTTCATACCAGCCGACAAGCTTTACTTCCTCGCCGACATTTGCCAGTCTTAACTGACCACAATTGTGTGTACGTCCCTGCATAGGTATTATATCCTTTCTAGACCACCTGTAGATTCTAGCTTTTTTCGTTACGATTATATCATTCACGTTCTTTAAAGTCAATAAGCCGCTTGAGGCACTGTAGGCAGTTCGCGCGTTATGCTACCATGTTACGAAAGTCCTTCGGTGCAATGGTTTCGTCGCCGGACCAAACTCCGCAGGTTCCTTTTACATTCTTTATTATCAAACATTACTTTGAAAGACCTGCTCCAAGTGTCCGGCTCGTGAAAGCCATTCACCTCAGGGCTTTGCTATAAGCATTGACTGATCCGTGAACTGTAAAAAAACGGCCCAGGGTTTCCACCCCGGACCGCTTACTTTAATATTCAGTTGTAAAAAATTACCAGATGAACAGCTCGTCTCCTGTCAGCTTCCAGATTGCCTCGATGAAGTAGTAATCTGCGTAGATCATTGGGAAGTTATGATCTGGCTCGTTGTAAGCTGCTGTACATTTCTCAAGAAGCTCGTCTACGTTTGGATCGTAGTTACAGCCCTTCTCATCAATTGCCTTCAGAAGTCTGATTGCTGCGTCCATGTACTTCTGCTTCTTCCAGTTCTTTGTTACCTTGCTCAGCTCGATAAGACCACATGCTGCAATCGCTCCTGCAGTATCATCTCTCCAATCACAAGACGGATCCTGATAGAAGTCTACCGGAATCAGGCCGCTCTCCGGAATACATGAGATGAAGTAATCAGCAACACGCTCTGCTGTCTCTAAGTAACGCTCCTTCTTTGTATGCATATAGCTTAAGGTAAAGCCGTACAGTGCCCAGCCCTGTCCTCTTGTCCAAGAAGAACCATAGGACATACCCTGTCCGCCGTAAGAACCATTACAATCGCCTGTTACAGGATCAAACTCAACGATATGGCGGGAAGAACCGTCAGGACGGATAAATACCTTTGCAGCGGTATCAGCATGATTCATAGCGATATGTAAGAAGCTCGGATTTTTGCTCTCCTCATATGCCCAGTACAGAAGCGGAAGGTTCATCATACAGTCGATGATTGCCCAATCTGCTCTTGAGTTCCATGCAACGATATACTCACCCTTTGCATTGTAACGTCCTGCAAGGTTAGAAGCTGCGATCATACCTCTGTTTCTGGACTCCTTAGAGCCAAACAGACGATAATTTGCTACTGCAGTCGGCAGCCAACGGAAACCACTATCATGATCCATTACGCTAGAATCAAGTAATACAGAATCCATCTTCTTCTCAAGATTTTCTGCAACCTCTTTATAAATCGGCTCTTTTGTTGCCTGATACAACTGCCACATCATACCGCCCCAGAAACCATTGGTCCACCATCCGAGTCTTGTCTCAGAAAGATCATCAAATACACCATTCTTTGCGATATAAGGAACCTTGTTTACACTTCTCTTGATTACTTCAATTTCTTTTTCCTTAATCTTCTTGGCAACTCCCTGTGCCCATGCCTTGTTATCCATAACGTTTCTCCTTTTTAATCTCTATTTTTTATTAAAAGCAACAGCAAACCTTTCTTTATTCCAGATTATATCGCTATTGCTTTCTAGCGTAAAAATTTTTACCACCCAGGCAATTACTTATCTGGCTGTTCCAGATAAAAATACATTTTGCAATCTACATTTTGTTCATTATGCAAAACTTCCCAGCTGATGCGATTAACCAGCTCATCTTGTGCTTCATGGTTGACGTGCGGCTCTTTTGTAACTAAAACAGCTCCGGCTGCCTCGCCAAACTCAATAACAAGTTTGTGTCTTTCTCCATGAATTACCACTTTATTTTTGTGATCCTGACCTGTGTGTACTGTTACTGGATAGCGTGTTACCAGATTTTCAAAAACTGGAACATCTGCATCACATACAACATGATCTCTTACAGTAAATGAACCTGTTTCTTTTTCAAATGATATTTCTCGCAAAACAGTATCCACACTAGATACGTCATATGCCTTCGCAAAGGAAATTAAAATAGTATTCTCATCCTTTCGCTCAAATGCATCTGCGCGATACTTTGATCCAGCCTTCTGGTCTACACCGCCGATAATTGGCATGTTATTGCCTTTTCCGCGTGTACAGAAAATTTCATAGCGTTCATCTGAGAAATACTTCTTTGTGTATTCACCTGAACCTAAATCCTCTAAAAGTGCCTCGCCATCTGCCAGATATAAAAAACTTCCTACATCATTATGGTTATGAGGTTCATCATTATTTCCACCCTTAGCAACCAATGCTGTATTATCTTTACCTCTAAGAATACACCACTGCGCATCCTTTAAAAAATCAGTACCTTCTTCTAAAAGTGGCTTTGGCTCCTCTACTATCTTCTTTTCAACATCTTCCAGATAATTCTTAGTCCAATACCATCCTGTATACAGCTCATTCCAGTTCCAGCAACGATCTCCTGAAAAGCCTCTTGCGTAGATTGGATCCGGGAACCTAATATCCTTGTAAAGATTTGCCAGACAGCATGTCAATCCAATTGGATATTCTCCATTGCTGCTTCCATCTGAAAAGCTGATCGTGCGGCCATGTGAAAAATAACACATTTCCTGGAAATGAGCAATTTTCTCTACCTTCTTTAATGCCATCATATCATAAGTCGGATTATATAATCTCTGATCCATAGCAAAGACTACCATATTCATAAAGCCATATACCCAGTAGCCAAGACCTTCTTCACAGACACCATCCTCGCCAAAGCCAGCAAGATAATAAGTTTCAATAGCATAGCGAATACGTTCTAAAAAAGCATCCTTCTCTGATCCATCCTCTAACAGATATATCGCTGTGCTTCCGATATTTCCGCAGCAGACTGCATTCCAGTTATTTGTTACATCCTCCCACCAATATGCCGGTGCCTTCGCACTCATAAACGGTGTCAGAATACGGCGAAATACTTCCTTGCGAATACATTCCTTTGTCTCCTCAGACAACTCATCTTTAAGCAGCGTATATAGATGTGCCAACGTATGTCCTGTCTCACTTGCAGTAAGATCAATAGTCATACGCCAGTTTGGATTCTCCAGACGCTTTACGTGTGCAGAGAGTGCCCAGCATTCCTCTGAGCAAATTTCTTTTATAACATACTCAAGCTTTTCAATATCTTCTTTCTTATGCCAGATCACACTTGCAAGGCCAAATGTAGATAAAAACTCTCTTCTCTTGAAGTAGCCTTCCTCATAGCGCAGACGATTTCCTGTAATCTCATATTCGTCAAACAATTCTCTTGAAAGCTCTGGCATCATTTCATCTCTTAGCTGATTTGAAATGTCGCGCACTTCGTTTTCATAATATTTAGCATAATTCTTGAGTTTATCAAGCATTTTCATTTTTCAAACATATTCAACACAAGACTTTTGTTTTTATGCATTGCATCAATCAACTATGTCCTGTATTTTTCATCCTCCCCTTTTGATTATTGTATATTTTTTCCTATATAAAGTATTTATATTAGTCATCTGTTTGTATGTTATGTTCAAACAGTATTCTTTTTTCATTTTCTTTTATCATACATCATTGACAAACTTGATGCAATAACATAAACTAGTAAGAAAACTAACATATCCTATCATGTAACTATTCAGAAGGAGGTATATGTTTCATGATCAAGGCAATCACAGGAGGATATATTAACATTCACCCAAGCACTTTTCGAATGAGCCGTCCAAAAGGGCTACCTCATTTTGTACTGCTCGTTGTTCGTTCACACGGAAGCTTTGATATCGGTTCAGAGCATTTTTCCGTTGAGCCTCCGCAAATAATTATCTTAGCACCACACACACCAAATTATTATGGAAATCCAGACGGTGATTATGTAAATGACTGGCTTCACTTTGATACTGATGAACCCAAGCTCATTGAACGCTTAAATGCGATCAGCAACCATCCGTTCTCAATTGAAGACACTGATATTTTTTCCTTCTGCATCCGTCATATTCTACTAGAACTTTCCTTTGGACAGCCTGACTTAAAGGATGAAAATATGCGTGCTCTGTTTACCTTTTTATTTAACAGCCTTTCTACAGCACATGCATCTTTCAAAAGCCGTACATATATCACACCTCTTGAAAATCAGCTTAAACAGCTTCACCTTGAAATTTCTAATTCACTTGAACAAAAGCATTCGATTGCACGATGTGCCAAGCAGCTTAATATAAGTGAATCATATTTTCAGCTTATCTATAAAAAACTGTTTGGCATTTCCTTTCAGCAGGATCTGATTCTTATGCGTGTGACACGAGCGAGATTCAATCTGTCTACCAGCAATCTTTCTCTCTCCCAGATTGCTGAATTTTGCGGATATAACAATGAAGTGCACTTCTATCGTCAATTTAAGAAGCTGACTGGGGTAACACCTGCACAATACCGGAAGCATCCATTTTAAGAGACACAAAAGCAGAGGCAAATCTTTTTACCGATTTTGCCTCTGCCTTTTTATCTAATTTATTTTATTTCGTATATTCTTTATGCCTGCGGTAAAATTTCCTTTAACGCTGCCTCAAGTGCCTGCATCTGCTCATCAGTACCGATCGTGATACGCAGATAATTATCAATACCTGGCTTGTTAAAGTAACGAACAAAAATATTTCTAGCCTTTAATGCTGCAAAAATCTCCTTTGCAGGCATGCTCTTGTGTGCTGCAAAGATAAAGTTTGACTGAGAGTCTGGGAAAGAAAAACCAAGCGCTGCCAATGCTTTCTTTGTCTTTTCACGAGTTTCACAAATCTTTTTTACATGTTCCTCAAAATAAGCTTTATCATTTACAGCCTCAACACCGCAAAGAAGCGCCACACGGCTCATTGTATAGGAATTAAAAGAATATTTTACATCATTAAGTGCTTTAATCAGTTCTTTATTTCCCATCGCATATCCAATACGCATTCCAGCCATGGAACGTGACTTAGAGAAGGTCTGAACAACTAGCAGATTTGGATACTTTTCAATAAGAGTGCGTGCTGATGGGCCGTCTGCAAAATCCACATAGGCTTCATCGACAATGACAACAACATCTGTGTTCTTCTGTAAAATTTCCTCAAATGTCTTAAGCGGCTCATACACTCCAGTCGGTGCATTCGGATTTGGAATGACAATACCGCCATTTTCTTTGAAATAGTCTTCCTTTTTGATCATCATCTTATCATCAAGCGCGCATGTCACATACGGGATACGGTACAGATCAGCCCACACATCATAGAAAGAATACGTCACATTCGGAAACAGAATTGGTTTTCCAGAGTTAAAAAATGTCAGAAAACTCATACTTAAAACATCATCAGAACCAATTCCCACAAAGACCTGATCCTCTGCTAACTCATAGTAATCTGCCAGTGCTTTTACAAGACAGCCATTTGTCGGGTCTGGATAAAGACGCAACAAATCTGCGTCCATGCTTTTTAACACACGCGCTACGCCAGGTGCAGGTGAATATGGATTTTCATTTGTATTTAGCTTTATCACGTCTGGATTTTGTGGCTGTTCTCCCGGAACATACGGCACTACTTTTCTGATATTCTTTTCCAATGCTTCTGTCATTTTTTATTCCTCCTGCTGTCCTATATGATGTCTTGTCTTTGGCATCTTCGCTTTCATTTTTTTGCTTTGATGCCTTATTTTGTCTTACTTTTATATATTACTTTTCTGTCTGCCTCTGCATTTTTCTTACAAATTTTCTTACTATAAGCACCATGGCCATCAGTGCAAGCAGACATCCAACTGCTGCTCCTGAGCTGTCTATACACACATCTCTTACCTGCGGGGAACGCTCTCCGGTAAACATCTGGTGAAACTCATCACTTGCTGCATAAAGCGTACCTGTGATCCAAGCAATAAACCAGATGCGGCGTAGGCGAAGCTTCATTATATGCATATTTTCCTTTTGCGGCACCTGAAAAATCTTCGGTCTCCACTCATAATAAAATAAAAAAAGAAGCACGCCCAGAATCATGTATTCTGTAAAATGCGCTCCCTTGCGTACAAAAAATGTGACCATCTCCCGAAAGCTGATCTGTTCGCTCTTTGCAAGGCTGTTAAAATCAGGTTTTACTACGGCAATCACCCGTTCTACTACCCGACCACTCGTCTCAGACGACGCAGCGCCGTCCTGACTGGAGAACATGAAAATCACGCCCATCCATCCAAGCACCAGCGCTGCCAGCAATATCACACGATATTTTCTTTTCATCATTATTTTATTTGTCGATGTACTTTCCATTCATGACATCTAACAGATAAGCACCGTACTGATTCTTCTTATAGATCTCATAAACCTCCATCAGCTGCTCCTTTGTGATCCATCCATTTAAGTATGCGATCTCCTCCAGACAAGCAATCTTTCTATGCTGATGTGTCTCAACGGTACGCACAAAGTTAGTTGCATCTACCAAAGACTCATGTGTACCAGTATCAAGCCATGTAAAGCCCTGTCCCAAAAGCTCAACATTTAATTCACCGTTCTCCAGATAAATGCGGTTCAGATCAGTGATTTCAAGCTCTCCTCTTGCAGATGGCTTTAAGTTCTTTGCATACTCAACAACACGGTTATCATAGAAATAAAGACCAGTTACACAATAGTTGCTCTTTGGATGTGCCGGCTTTTCTTCGATAGAGATTGCCTTTCCATTCTTATCAAACTCAACAATACCAAAACGCTCTGGATCGTCTACATAGTAGCCGAATACAGTAGCACCGACTTTGCGGTCTGCTGCTTCCTTTAATCTCTTTGTCAGACCATGACCTGAAAAAATGTTATCGCCAAGAACCATTGCTACATTATCATTGCCAATAAAATCAGCGCCGATAATAAATGCCTGAGCCAGTCCGTCTGGGCTTGGCTGCACAGCATAAGACAGCTCGATTCCAAACTGATGACCATCACCTAAAAGTGCCTCAAATCTCGGTGTATCATCTGGTGTAGAGATGATTAAGATCTCGCGGATTCCTGCGTTCATAAGAACAGACAGCGGATAATAAATCATCGGCTTATCATAAATCGGAAGCAGCTGCTTTGATGTTACTCTGGTCAGCGGATACAGTCTTGTACCACTGCCGCCTGCTAAAATAATTCCCTTCATTGTTTCATTTACCTTTCTTTTTTGTGGTGCTCTCTTTGGCAAACGATAGCATTTAAGCCAGCATCTGCCGGACAGCTTCTATTCGCAGTATAGCATAAGCGTTACTGGTTGTAAAGAAAAAACATGATGCTTATCTTTTCTGATTTTTCATTTTATGCTATACTGTTTTTGTTACAGTCAACAAGTTTGCTGCAAAATGCCTCGCAGCAGAATGGAGTCTTATGTTATCTATACAATCTATTTCAAAATCCTATAAAAAACAGCAGGTTTTGCAAAATGTATCTTTTGATGCTGCGCCTGGCGAATGCATTGGCTTACTCGGACCTAACGGCTGCGGAAAGTCTACCCTTTTGCATATTCTTTCAGGAACAGATACACCCGACAGCGGAACTATTCTATTTGATGGAAAGGATCTGTTAAAAAATCCGTCTCTGCAGTCCACAAAAATCGGATATGTGGCTCAAAATAACCCGCTTTTCCCTGATATGACTGCCATGGATCACTTAAAATTATGGTACAGTGCTACCGAATATTCCATTGAAGATGATTTAAAGGATGGCTTTCTATCCATATTAAAAATTGAGCCTTTCCTCCACAAAAAGGCAAAGGCACTATCTGGCGGCATGCAAAAGCGCCTAAGCATTGCCTGCGCACTTGCATCGCGCCCAACGCTTTTACTTCTCGATGAACCTGATGCTGCGCTAGATCTTGTCTGTAAGGAGGATATACGCGAATATATTCGTTTGTACTGTGCTCAGGGAAATACCGTCCTTCTTGCTACGCATGAAGAGGCTGATTTTGATTTGTGCAGCAAACTGATTCTGTTAAAGGACGGTCAAGCAAGAACGCTTGCAGCCGACACACCAGTAAAGGAGATTATTGAATACTTATCATGAGTTCTACTTTAAATTTGCGTCGTTGTTATCTGGCTTTTACCTGGAAGCGCTGCTTTAGAAGGCTAGGAAAGCTTTTGTGCGGCCTCGCTCTTTTAGGCATCATCTGCGCAGCAGCCATATATGGCCTTTCATTCGTCAATCAAAAAAACGACACTTCAGCCGCTTCTCACTTTAACGTTGTCTTCGTTATGCCAAAAAATGCAGGACTTCATTACTCACTTGCACTAGGCATGGTCTCAAACATGGAAAGCTTATCCTCGATGGTCACAATTAAACAGACTACCTCTGAGGATGAAGCAAAAGCCATGCTCGATTCAGGTGAGGTTAAGGCAGCCGTCATTATCCCAGAAGGCATGATCCACACGATTATGAGCGGCACGAATGATCTTCCTGCCCGCATCATTTATCCTGGTGAGCCAAGCATTGAGACAGTAATCTTTCGTCAAATTGTTGACAGCCTCTCCCAGATGGTAGCAAGCTCTCAAACTGGAGTCTATGCGCTGTATGAAATCTATAATGACTTTGATGCCACCGAAAAACAACAGGATAAAGCAAACACACAGCTAAACGACTTATATATCAATGCTGTTTTGAATCGTGATGCACTGTTTCAAATTGTTGGAAGCGACAGCGAAGAAAACAATCTTTTAAATGAAGAAGTCTCTTCTGACAACGCACCTGCCACAGATTTCGTTCTTGTTGGCTATCTATGCAGTGGACTTGCTCTTTTGTTCTTGCTGTCAGGCATAAATCTGTGCTTTTTCTTTGTTGCTCCAAACCGTACCGTACTGCCTGCACTCTCGCGCCTTGGCCTTTCTGATTCGTTTTGTCTTCTGGCAGACTTTTCAGCAGCAGTAATATGTCAATGGCTCATTTTTTCAGCCATCTGTCTCTTGATCGGTACAATTGGAAGCGCAGCACATATTGTTCCTGCCTTTTTGATTGGACGCGCTCTCGTTTCATGCTTTGTATGTGCAGTCTTTTCATGCGCACTTGAACTTTTTATCTGCCGCATCTGCCATGGCAAGCAGGCTTGTATGATCACCACTTTTGCTGTATCTCTTCTTGTAATGTATGCCTCAGGCTGCCTGATTCCTTCTGCATTCTTGCCGGATATGCTTCGCCGCATAAGTGCCACACTGCCTGGAAGCCAATTAAAAAATATGATATTCTGGCAATTTGGTCAAAGCGTTTCCAGTTTTGACAGCATTCTTCTGATTATAGAAGGAATCCTTTTGATAATCGCTGCACTCCTTGTTTGCGCATTCAAAAAAAGTAAGCTGACACACTCACTCAGAGAAAGGAGCACGTATGAAAAAAAATAAAAATTTAAAATTAATTCGTGCCTGGTTCTCATTCCTTGCCCGCTATACAAGAAAGAAAAAATCTCTCTGGTGTATGGCCGCCATTCTCCTTGTTATTGGCATTGCTGCGGCACAAAATGCAGACCGCCACGAAATCATCCGCATTGGATTATACTGTGCCGATCCTGATGAAATGACCGAAGCTGTACTTACTAATCTTGAGACTCTTGATGATGGATTGTATCGCTTTTACCGCTCTTCATCACTAGATTACATGCAGGAAGATATTAACCTTCGAAAAGCAGAGTGCGGTTATGAATTTCCAAATGATTTAGAATCACAGATGCATGCTGGTGAAGACGGATGTATCAGCGTTTACACCTCTCCTTCAACTGTTCTTACTGCCGTTGTAAACGAAGCTGTCTACAATGCAATTTTTCAGGAATATGCTAAGACAATGCTTGCTGATTTTATTGCATCCCACGATGTCGTCTCAGTAAAAACAGCTGACGAACTAAAAGCACTTGTCGATGAGAATTACGCCTATGAGAAGGAAAATACACCAGTATTTCATGTTGTGTATGAGGATATTCCTGAAAACTTCTATGACGATCAGGCACTATTTCAAATTCCAGTTCGCGGACTTGCTGTACTTTTTATAATGCTGACTGCACTTGCTGGAAGCTCCCAGTATCGTCATGACGCAAAAAAAGGGCGCTTTCTGCTTCGCCGCCCAGATGAAAAATGGTTTGTCCCTTTTTTGTATAGCTATCTTCCAGCTCTGTTTCTTTCTGTTTTTGGTTTGCTTACACTTATCATCGGCTCTGTCGCCCCAGTAAATGTAACGCTTATCGCAGAGCTTGCACTTTTGATTGTTTTTTCTGCGCTGTGTAGCATCCTCTGTACACTTTTAGGCCAGATCATAAAATCATCGCTCGCCTTTGATGCGCTGATTCCAGTGATTTTACTATTTTGTCTTTTGTACTCTCCGGTTTTAATGGATCTTAGAGATTTCATTCCAGGGTACAAAGTTTTGTCGTGGCTTGCGCCGACGAAATGGTATTTTGCGCTACACAATTTCATTTTGTAACTGGTCAGCCACGGGGACAGGGCAAGTGGCCCTAAAGGGCCGCATTCCCCCATCCCCATGGCGTTCCCCGAATGGTCTTGTTATACCTCCGGTTAGGCCAAATTCTGCTGTGCAACCAGATGCTCGGCACCATATTTCTTTCGAAGGGCCGGCTTTTCGATCTTTCCAGTTGCATTGCGCGGCACTTCGGCAAAGATAACTTTCTTTGGTCTCTTATAGCGAGGCAGCTTCTGACAGTACTCATTAATCTCTTCTTCTGTGCATTCCATACCATCTTTTACTTGAATGACAGCTCCCGTGATCTCACCAAGACGGCTGTCAGGCAGTCCAATGACTGCGACATCCTGCACCTTCTCATAGGCACTTAGGAAATTCTCAATCTGAACTGGATAGATATTCTCACCACCGCTGACGATGACATCTTTCTTTCGGTCAACGAGGAAGTAGAAGCCATCCTCGTCCTGCATTGCCATATCTCCAGTGTAGAGCCAACCGTTTTTGAGTGTCTCAGCTGTCGCTTTCGGATCGTTATAGTAGCAAGTCATCACACCAGGACCCTTGACACAAAGCTCACCAACCTCGCCCTGCTTGACCTCGTTGCCATTTTCATCGACAATTTTACAGGACCAGCGATAGCCTGGAATACCGATGGAACCAACTTTATCAATGTTATCAAGTCCAAGATGCACACAGCCAGGACCGGTGGACTCAGACAAGCCATAATTGGTATCATACTTGTGGTATGGAAAATACTGCTTCCAGCGGCGAATTAATGACGGTGGAACCGGCTGGGCACCAATGTGCATCAGTCTCCACTGGTCAAGCTTATAGTCTTCTAGCTTGATATCTCCTCTATCAAGAGCGGCTAAAATATCCTGAGCCCACGGAACCAAAAGCCAGACAATTGTGCACTGCTCCTTTGAGACAGCATCGAGAATAATCTCTGGTGTGGTACCTTTCAAAAGGACTGCCTTACTTCCTGCATATAAGCTGCCCATCCAGTGAAATTTTGCTCCGGTATGGTACAGAGGCGGGATGCACAAAAAGACATCATCACGGCTGGTCAAATGGTGCTTTTGCTCCATCTGTGCCGCCTGAGACAAGCTCTCGTGATTATGTAAAATGGCCTTTGGAAATCCGGTCGTACCAGATGAAAAATAGATTGCCGCATCGTCCTCTTCCTCAAGTCGAACAAGAGGCGCCTGGCTTGAGCAGTCTGCAACCAGCTCCCTATAGCTCTCTGCAAAGGTTGGACAACCATCTCCGACATAGATTAGCAGACGACCTTTTTGCAGCTCATCGGCAATTGACTCAATTCGACCAATAAATTCAGAGCCAAAGAACAGAATATGAACCTGAGCCAAATCGGCACAGTATTGAATCTCGTCTGCTGAGAAACGGAAGTTAAACGGAACCGCAATTGCGCCCGTCTTTAAAATTCCAAAATAAATCGGAAGCCATTCCAGACAGTTGAACATCAAAATCGCAACGCGATCTCCTTTTTTGATGCCACGGCCTAAAAGCATGTTGGCAACACGGTTCGCCTTCTCATCAAAAACGCTCCATGTAATCTCTCTTCGATAGGCAACTGGGGAGGTCTGCTGAACTAGATCATACTCCTTCCAAGTTGTCTTTCTTGTATCCTTCATCAGCGGATTTAGCTCCACCAAAGCGACCTCATCTCCGTACAATTTATGATTTCGCTCCAGCAAATCAGTTACAGGCATTTTCTTTTTCCCCTTTGTTTAGTTTTCGCCATCCAGCTTTGTATTTCGTCCCAGAAGGAAGGCTTTCTGGTTGATCTCAAGAAACTTCTTTGGCACACATACCTCAATCGCAGCCTGCCAATGTTCTAGTGGAATGTCATAGTGTCTTGATAGGCGACCAAGAAGGACCAAATTGACAGCCTTCTCAGAGCCTGCCTCTCTTGCAAGTGTCAGACAATCCATCGCATCCACATTTGCACCAGCTGCTTTCATCTTCTCGATTAAGTCCTGCGGATAGACAGTTGCCCCTGTCACAACCGGCATCGGATCAATCTGCTGTATGTTGACAACCACTGTGCCATCTGGCTTTAAATAATCCAGATAGCGGACTGCCTCAAGCTTTTCAAAGGAGACAATCAAATCTGCCTCGCCCTTATCTATAATCGGTGAATACACCTTCTCGCCAAATCTCACATAGGTGACAACACTTCCGCCTCTCTGGCTCATACCGTGCACTTCAGAAACCTTTACATCATAGCCTTCATTTAGTAAAAGCCATCCCAAAAGCTTACTTGCCAGTAACGATCCCTGTCCGCCGACACCGACGATCATAATATTCTTTGTCATTTTGTTACCTCCCCTAATGCACCCGGACGGCACAGCTTACTGCAGACACCACAGCCAACACACTGTGTTGCATCAATCATTGCCTTTTTGCCTCTAATGCTGATTGCCGGACAGCCTAGCTTCATGCAGGCGCGACAGCCAACACATTTGTCCTGATCGACAACAAGAGCAGGCTTATGCTTTACATATTTTAACAGTGCACACGGACGACGACTGATGATAACAGACGGCTCTGTGGCTGCAAGCTCTTCCTTTACAGCGCGGTCACACGCATCCAAATCGTATGGATCGACAACAGTGACACGGCGAATGCCCATCGCACGGCACAGACTTTCCAAATCAATCTTTCCGGCCGGATCACCCTTGATATTATAGCCTGTCGTCGGGTTTTGCTGATGTCCAGTCATTCCAGTAATTGAGTTGTCCAAAATGATAACGGTGGAGTTACTCTGATTGTATGCGATATTCGCAAGTCCAGTCATTCCAGAATGCATAAATGTGGAATCACCGATTACTGCAACTGTTCTCTTCTCGCTCTCTTCTCCGAGCGCCTTGTTAAAGCCATGGATTGCGCTGACAGATGCACCCATGCAAAGTGTCATATCAATGGAAGATAACGGCGCAGCTGCACCAAGTGTATAGCAGCCGATATCGCCAAGCACGGTACATTTATTCTTTGACAATGTATAGAATAATCCACGGTGTGGGCATCCAGCGCACATCACCGGCGGACGACCTGGAATCTCTTCATCAAGTTTTCTTCCTGACGGAATTGTTCCTATTAGTTCAGCAAGCTTTGGAAATGCTTTACTTAGCTTTTCTGCAAGCAGATTTTGTGAAAACTCACCTGTCATCGGAAGTACATCTTTTCCGTGAACCGAAATACCTAAGCTCTTGCAGTAGGTTTCAATCACTGGATCAAGCTCTTCCACAACCAGCAACAGCTCTTTTCCCTTGGCAAAGTCTAATAGTAACTTTTCTGGAAGCGGATTGACCATTCCCAGCTTTAAAATGCTGACGTGATCGCAAAAAATCTCCTTCACATACTGGTAGGAGGTTGAAGAAGTGATGATTCCGATTGGCTCACTTCCCTTTTCCACGCGATTTAGCGAGCTGGTATTGGCAAACTCAGCCAGACGTGCCGTTCTCTCCTCAACAAACGGGTGACGCGCAATCGCATTGGCCGGTGTCATGACATACTTTCTGACATTTTTTTCGTATGGCTTTGTCGGCGGACAGACACGCCCTTTCGTATCAACAATGCTCTGTGAATGCGCAATTCTTGTGCACATGCGAATGATAACTGGTGTGTCAAACTCCTCTGAAATTTCATAAGCTGCCTTTGCAAACTCACAGGCTTCTGCAGAATCTGCTGGCTCTAGCATTGGCACCTTTGCTGCGATTGCATAGTGTCTGGAATCCTGCTCATTTTGAGATGAATGCATCGCTGGATCATCTGCCACACAGATAATCAATCCACCGTTTACTCCGGTATAGGAGCAAGTAAAAAGCGGATCTGCTGCAACATTTAAACCTACATGCTTCATACCACAGAAGCTTCTTTTTCCTGCTAGCGATGCGCCGAACGCTGTCTCTAGCGCAACCTTTTCATTTGGTGCCCACTCGCAGTAAATTTCTTCAAACTTGACCGCTTCCTCTGTCACCTCTGTGCTCGGAGTTCCCGGATAGCTTGATACAATACTGCAGCCGCCCTCATACAGACCTCTTGCGAGTGCCTTGTTTCCTAACATTAGCTGTCTCATTTATCTATTTTTCCTTTCATTGCCGCATTGACGCAGTAAACTATTGCACTTTAAATCAGTAAATGCCGTTAGATACAATAATACCACTTTTCGCGGCTTGCGTAAAGTGGTATTGAAATTTTTACCTAGGTTTGCAAGATTCTCTCTCGATTAACTCCGGCTCGATGACGATCTGACGGTCGGCGAGGGAGAGTGTTTTTTCCTGCATTAAATCGAGTAAGAGCTTTGCTGCGATCTCACCTAATCTCTCGTGTGGATGAGCGATGGTTGTCAGGCCAACTTGATAATTTTCTGCCAGAAAGGAATTGTCATATCCCGTTACTGATACATCCTCTGAGACGCGAATGCCAAGCTGAGACAATGTCTGAATTGTCTTGATTGCAATCTGGTCGTTGTAGCAGACAACACTGTCAAACTTTGCTTTCGACGCTGCCATTGCACGCAGCTTTGCAAACGGTTTAACAGCACGGTCTTCTGTGTGAAACCATATAATGCGGTCTGGATCATACAAAACACCATATTCCTGAAGCGCACGCACGTAACCGCGGTGGCGCTCAATCCCCTGACGGTCATCTGCCTTAAACATGCCAAGGATCTGGCGATGACCTGTCTCAAGAAGATACTTTGTAATCAGGTATCCGCCCTTACAATCATCCATCATAACATACGGATGATCTTTAAGCTGCTCCATAGTTCCCTGAATAAACACATAAGGAATATGAAACTCATCAAGCTTTTTATAAAGTGCAATATGACGGCAGTAAATTTCACTCTTACTTGGCTCGATAATCAGACCTTCTATATCCTTTGAAAGAAGCTCCTCCAGACATTTTCCTTCTGCGCTGGAGGAATTTTTTGTATTCTTTAAGATAATGCTGTAGCCATTCTCTGTCATGACCTGATCAATTCCCTGAATAACAGACGGAAAAATATAATCTGACAGATATGTCGTCACAACAGCAATATTGCGAGATGTCTTTGTATGACGTCCCATCTCCGAGCAAAATGTTCCTTTGCCGTGAACAGCATAAATATAGCCTTCATGCTCCAAAATCGCGAGTGCCTTTCTAACTGTATGACGGCTTACCTGATAAAAAGCAGCCAGTTCATTCTCCGACGGCATTTTATCACCTGCCTGATAAGTACCATCTACTATTTTTTGTTTCAGTTCACTCATTAACTTCCAGTATTTAGATTCCTGGCTGTCTGGGTTTGCCATACTATTTTTCTCCTTCAAACAATCACTTTTTTCCTAGCTTATCATTTGTCCTTTCTTTTTGCAACAAAAAAACACCAAAGACAAACTTAAACCTTACGATTTTGCCTGTCTTTGGCGCCTCTTTTATTCATTCTTATATCTTATTCTTTTTCCTTTTTAACTTGCGCTGTTTATTTTTCCAGCCAACGCTTTCTAATTGCAAATGCTGCTGCCTTTGGCTGACGCTGTCTTGTGAAGATTCCCTTCTTGTTGCCATCAATACGGCGAAGACCGAAGCTCGTCATGAAATCTGCAAATGCCCAAATATGCTCACCTGCTACGAAATCGCAGGAATCAATTGCACGATTATTTTCCTCTAGATAGGATACCTGATATTCCTCTGAGAAAATTACCTCTGGAAGCTTATGCATTCCAGCAATCGTATCAGCGCCATACTCTGTAACAATAACAGGCTTATGATATTTTGCGTGCCAATCTTCCAGATCCTTTTTCATCATTGGATAGATGGTTTCAATTCTGCCGGTATGCAGATACCAAGCAAAATAACGGTTGATGCAGACAACATCAAACAGCTGAGAGATCTTGTCTTCCTGTACATCTACGCACATAACGCCTGTAACTGGGCGCGTGTCATCAAGTGATCGAATCTGCTTTACTACCTCTGTAAAATACGTCCGCGCACTCTCCTCACTTGAATGAGGCTCATTGGTCACACTCCACATTACAACACATGGATGATTCTTATCGCGCTGATACAGCTCTCTTAGAACGGTCTTATGATGCTCCAATGTCTTTTCATTGACGCGCTCCGGTGTAAAAACATCCGGTGCATTCGGAATAAACAGATTCATACCAACTGCTGGAACTTCATCAATAATGACAAATCCCTGACGGTCTGCTAGCTGCATCATTTCTTCAGAGTACGGATAATGAGATGTACGGAAGGAGTTTGCACCCATCCACTTTAACAGCTCAGCATCTCTTACGTTAAGTGCCTGATCCAGACCCTTTCCGCGAATATCGCTGTCCTCATGTTTACCAAAGCCCTTGAAGTAGAAGCGCTTTCCATTGATCTTAAACTCTTTTTCAGTAACTTCAATTGTTCTCACACCAAACGGCAGTGTGTAATGATCTGTATTTTCAGCAGAATTTTCCCCATATGTAATATCAAACTGATACAGATATGCTGCACCTGGTTCCCACAGATGAGCATTGTTAATAATAATTTTTCCCTTTCGACCCTCGCCGTGCGCAACTACTTCCCCTTGTTCGTCGCGAATCACAACATGTACTAGCTGCTCACTAGAAGCTCCAGCTGTTTCGATTTCATATGATACAATTCCGTCAGCACCCTCGATTGTTGTCTTTACAGTAACGTCTGATACATATGACAGAGGCGTTGTGTAGAGACGAACAGGACGATGAATACCAGAATAGTTAAAGAAATCGAAGAAATATTCCTGCTCCCAATGTCCCTCTGGATAGAGCCAGTTTTTAACAAATTTGTACTCACCGCTTGGAATGCAGCTCCAGTCAAGAAGATTGCTGACAGCAACAGTCAAACGATTCTTTCCCTCATGCACCTTATCTGTTATGTCTGCCTCAAACGGAAGGAAACCGCCCTTATGACGTGTAATTTCCTCACCATTTAAATAGACAACTGCATGCTGAGTAACACTGCCAAAACGAATTACAATTCGCTGATCCTTTGTCCACGCACGAGGAATCACAGCATCGGTCTCATACCACACCCAACCGACATGATCGCGTAACTCTTTATCGGTTGTGATATCATTGTAGCTTGCTGGAACTGGCATATCGATAAAATTCGAAAGTGGCTTTTCATACCACTTTTCCTCAAAACCTTCTTCCATGCGATTTTCTTTTTTGAATCGCCAGATGCCGTCTAAGCTCTTTACCTGACGGATCTCATTATCAACTGGATATAGCATTTGTTTTTTCTCCTTTCTAAAACAGCTCCTTTCAGGCAATCACCCAAAAGGAGCATTTGTTCGTTAACCCTTTACTGCACCGATCATAACACCCTTTACAAAGTATTTCTGAATAAATGGATAGATACAAAGTACAGGAACAGTTGTCAAAATAATGGTTGAATACTTAATTGCCTCTGCAAACTGATTTACCTGATCGTTTTCTGCTGCAGCAGAGTTCAAAACATTAGAGTTTGCAATCAAAATTGCACGCATAATATTCTGAATCGGAAGCTTCTCATTATCCTTCAGGTAAATAGATGCGTTAAACCATGCATTCCAGTGAGCAACACCATAGTAAAGCAAAAGAACTGCCAGTGTTGCCTTAATCAGCGGAACGATAATCTTAAACAGGATAATTACATCATTTGCACCGTCGATGTATGCAGATTCCTTAAGGGACTCCGGAACGGATTCGATTGCAGTCTTACAGATGATGGAATTATATACGCTCAGTGCGCCAGGAAGAATCAGTGCCCAGAGAGAATTGTAAAGACCAAGACTTCTAACATTCAAGTATGCAGGAATCATACCACCCGAGAAGAACATCGTAAACATAATCAGTCCCTGAATCAGAGGCTTGAACATAACATCCTTAGATGCCATAAAATATCCTGCGAACAGTGTCAGCAAAATGTTGATTGGCAGAGAAACTGCCAAAACAATCAAAGTGTTCTTATATCCAGACAAAAGCAGCGGATGAGAAAATGCCATCTTATAAGCACCAAACGTTACCTCATGCGGCCACAGCATAATACCTGGATGAGATACCAGATAAGTATTCGATGTCATGGATGCACAAAGTACATACCAGATCGGATACAATGTCACAAAACACATGCAGAGAAGAATTACAGTGTTAATAATAACAAATATTTTATCTCCCAAGGAGGATTTCATTTTTTGTTTTTTTACTTTTGTTTGCATCCCAAACTCCCTCCCTTTATTAGAATAAACCTGCATCTGTTGCCTTCTTACTGATCATATTAGTAAGCATCAGGAAGAAAACATTGATAATGGTGTTGAATAATCCAATCGCGGTTGACTTTGAATACATTGGGTTTCCACTTCCACCAAAGGACAGACGGTATGTATAAGTAGAAATAACATCAGCCGTAGAATATGTTGCAGAATTATACAGAAGAAGAATCTTCTCATAACCTACATTCAGGATATTACCCATACGAAGGATGAACAGAACCATAATTGTAGGAACAAGACCCGGAAGTGTAATATGAAGCATCTGCTGGAAACGGTTTGCACCATCCACACGGGCTGCCTCGTACTGCTCCTGATCGATACTAGAAAGAGCTGCCAGATAAATAATGGAGTTCCAGCCAATTCCCGACCATATATCGGAAAGGACATAAATAGTTCGGAAATATGCTGGATTAGCCAGATAATTTTGTGCCTTTCCGCCAAATAATACTGCTATCTGTGCAAACAATCCATCTTGCATACAAAATGTTTTTAAGAGTCCACATAGCACAACCATAGAAATAAAATATGGCATATATGTTATGGTCTGTACTGTTCTCTTAAATGCACTGTTCTTCACCTCATTGATCATAAGCGCCAGAATAATTGGTGCCGGGAATCCGAACAAAATCGTAAGACCACTAATTAAAAATGTATTTTTCAGTAATCGTCCAAAATACGGATCTGTAAAGAAATTCAAAAACCATTTATACCACGGATTGGACCAGCTTGATCCCTCAATTCCACGCGTAATCTTGTAATCCTTAAATGCAATTACAAGTCCATACATCGGTTTATAGCAGAAAAGGAAAAGATAAATCAATACAGGAAGAATCATAATATACTTCCATTTATTTTTATGCCAATCTCTTTTCAGCCGTTTCGATAAGGGTGCTTTGTGTCCCTTAGCTACTGCGTTTGCTTTCATAAGAGCCTCCTTTTTTGAATAGATCAGACATGTCTCTGAAACAATTCCGGCAGTGGAAACTACTTTTTCCACTGCCGGAAAAGGCAGATTACTTATTTTAGAATCTTATTTTGCTTTTTTGACATATCTAATCAATAACTGATTATGAACGGTTGATTAACGAGCCAGATATCTGTCATATGCAGCCTGACGGATTTCAAGAATTTCACTCAGGTTATAAGACTCAAGATCTTTCTGATACTGCTCCCATACAGCATCATCATTGATATCATTAGCACCTGTCAGGAATGAAGCGTAGCTTTCATTTACAAAAGTAGGAATATTCTGGGAAATCTCATCAAGTTTATCAGATTCTTCGATTGTGAAGCTGATACCAACTGGATATCTCCAACCGCTAGTAATCTCTCTGTTCTTCTCTTCATCTTCATCAATATAGAACCAGGTATTATTGGCATCAATTGCAGTCTGGCTATTCTTCTGATACAGAAGGTTAGTAGCCTGAATACAGCAGCTTCCCCATGTTGCACCATTGTACTTTGTCATAGGGTCAGTATCTGGATCATCCTTTACAAGGCTTGTGAACTGCGGAACACCGTCCTCATCATACTCCCAAGATACACCCTCATCACCATAGTTCCAGTAAAGCATACCCTCTTCTGTATATGCATAATTAAGCATCTGTAAGCAAAGCTTCATTGTATCTTCATCTGCAGTCTTTGTTATAACTGTTGTATGTTTTCCAACGCCAGGACCTCCAAAAACAGCAGAAAGAGAACCATCATCTGCTGTCGGGTATGGAATGCCAATCCATGTACCCTCATTTCCAGCAGCTTCCTCTTCCTTGTTCCATATATTCAACTGTCCCATAGACGTGTAGCTGACACCACACTTTTCATTATGGATTTTATCCTTAATGGTCGTATCATCCTCAGTCAGCATATCTTGATCAAGTAGACCTTCACTCCACATCTTATTCATCCAACTGACATAATCACGCCATCCATCATCCGCTGCCCCTAAGCCTACCTTGCCATCATGTACATAATAGCCGTAGTTTGTATTAACCGAGAAACCGGCGTATGCTCCAAATGCGCCACAAATACCCATATCATTGATACGTGTAGAAGCACTATCAAATGTTGCACCATACTTCTCATTAAATACACGGATTACATTCTCAAACTCAGAAATAGTCTTCGGAATTTCAAGTCCGCACTCTTCCAACCAATCCTTACGAACAACTGGTCCTTCGTATGTATCATTCCAACCGCCATCCTCACGGAAGAATCCAAATGTATAGTAACGACCCTGGTCATCCTTCATCGCCTTGTCATATGCCGGGTTAGTCTGCAGGAATGCATAATAATCTGGTGCATACTCCTGAATATAATCAGTCAGATCCCAGATGATCTCGTCATCAATATACTGTGCTGCATTATCCATTACATAACATTGCATTATATTTGGAAGACTAAACGGATCTGCCATCAATGTGTTTGTAAATGTGTTTGCATCAGAACCTGTGGTCGGGAAACTCCAATCAATATTTACACCAAGATGCTTAGCCAGACCAGTATGGAACGGAGACTCAGATGCATCCTTAAATTTTTCATGAGGCACAATACCTTCCTGTGCATACCAGGAAACGCTCTCAATATCTGTCTCAAGAGGATAAGTGATGCTACTTGTCTTCTCTTCTGCTGCTGCAGGCATAGCGAACATTGATGCTGCCATCGCTGTCATTGTGATGGCGCTAACCATCTTCTTCATGTTTTTTTTCATTTTTATTCCTCCCTTTTATGACAAAACATAACAAAAGCTCAATACCACTATTTGCAATAAGAAGCAGGATTATTTTTCCATCTTCATCGCAAAAAAAATTCAATTTCATTTGCTTTTTGTTTTGTTATTTGTCATATTTTTATTGTTTTAAAACCGTGTCGCAACCATGATTATGAATTTTTCACAATCATTTCTCATTTTTTTCAAAACGTTTTGTTTGATTATATTATATCAGCACTTTTTTATAAAACATTGCTTTTTAAGTGCAAAATATGTGTTTTTGTGTTCTTAGCAACTTAAAAACTCATCAATATAAACATTATTTTCAACTTTTAATCTCTTTATTTATAGATTTAGCTTTACCATATAGATAGAGTCATCACTTTTTCCATATTGTTTTGGCGAGCATCCGAATGTTTTTGTGAAGCTTTTTATGAAATGTGCATAATCTTTAAATCCACTCTCGTAGCATGCCTCTGTTACTGATGCACCTTCTACAAGAAGCTTCTGCGAATATACAAGACGCTTTGAAATAACATAATTCCACAATCCATATCCTGTGCTTTTTTTAAACTCATGGCTCAAATAATAGCGACTGACATTTAAAGCATCTGCAATGTCCTGCACAGAAATATCCTCCGTCATATGTACATTAACATATTCAAGCGCCTCACCGACAAGACCTGACACACTTTCCCAAGGTCCAGCTCCTTCTTCCTGACGCATTTTCTGCGAGAGCTGCAAAAGCAGAATCTGAAACCACGCAGCTCCCAAAAGATCTGCTCCAAACTCCTTTTTCTTCCACATTTTCTTCATCTGCAGCTGATTACTTATAAACTGCGACATTTCTTCCTCTGAAAGATGAATAATATGCGTCCTATTCTTATGAAATACGCCTAAAAGGTTAGTCTGCGCCGTTGACAACTCCTTTAGCATGCTGTCTGATACATGAATCACAATGCGCTCATATTCAGTATTATCCAAAATAAAAATACGATGCATCTCACGTGGACTTACAATTACTACATCACCATACTCGAGTTTTTTCCTTCTTCCTTCAATCCAACACTCCGCATTTCCGCGGATAAATACTAATAACTCATAATGAGTGGAATGAATATGAAGCCCCCACTGCTGCAGCGTTGTAGTCGGATGCGTAATTTCAAAATTATGCTGAAAATCTGTCACCTCATAGGTCTGACATTTCTTTTGATTTCCAAATTCATCCATAAAAAAAGCCCCTTTCTTCAAAATTTGCATTTTGTCAGCCGTATTGGGACTATTATACAAATTTTCGAAGAAAAAGGCAATTTTTTTCAAATTTCAAACATCATTTAGCATTCACGTTGCATTTTCTTATGCAAACTGTTCTGTCAGCGTAACCGCCTCAATCCAGCACGCTTTTTTATCATCCATTTTTGGCCATTCCTGCAGGTAGATATGATCTCCCTCATGCAGCGGATGAAGTACTGCTGTGATTTTTGTTGGGAAGTCAAAATATCCTAAACTAAAGAGTGCCCTCTGGCCTGTATAGAAATAATCGTTTACCTTTCTGCCATTTACAAAAAGTTCCATGCTTTCACATGCATAATCAAAGGAAAGAATACAATCATAGCCTTCCTTACGGTCATTTCTATTTTCCTTTGCATACTGCACGCTGATCTCATAGATCTTTTCGTCACCATTTAATGTTTCTGGCTGACCGCAGCTGTTTACAAGCTCTCCAGAAAGTTCCTCTGGTGTCTTAGTAGACTGTACAAATGAAACACTTGTCTGTACATTTGCATTATTCTTTGCCTGGCTTCTCTTATAAACTGTAAGCTCGCCCTCGCCTGCAATCTCCTTAAAATCTGCCGGCAATACATCCTTTGAAAGCTTTGGGAATGTACGAATAATTGTCTCCTCACCGCCAACCACACGAAGAGCACCATTCTCTTCCCATACAAAATCATCTGACAATACAAGATATTCCTGCTGATCCCTTAATGTAACTCTTGCTGCTGACAATGCGTCTGCACGGCTAAGATGCAGAACCTTAGCAGGTGTGCCCTCCCATGTAAACTGCGGATCTTTATCACCGTAGAATACGTATACATCCTCGTCCTTGCATGACAGCTTGCATAGAGGTGTCGCAAGTGCACTCACCAAAACTGCATTTTTAAGCTTCATATTATATGGATAGAATGCGTACTCGCCGGACGCAATATCTGTTTTCGGGAAACGAACTGGCTCACCTTTTGTTTTTCCTTCAAGCACAACATCTTTATGATCATCCATTGTCAATCGTCTCTGATAGTTATTAACAAATACATAGCCATGTGTATCATCATGACGAACTGACACGCGAAGTGTATGTGTATCTCCCGGCTTAACAAAGTCTGGATCAATATCAGCTGGAAGAACAGCTAAATCAGCGCCAAAGTCCTGCAAAAAGTATGCAAGCAGACGAATTTCACGGTAATTGTCAGAGATCGTTCCGTACTGGCGAATCGGTGCATTAAAATCGTAGTTAATCTCTGGAAGATCATTTGAATATCCTGTCGCACGGCTCTCCTGAAGTGTGGAAAGCTTGCTATCTGGATTGCTGCCGCCATGATACATGTAGTAGCCTAGCAGTCCAACACCGCTTCCAAGCTTTGTAAGTGACATCGCACCAACATCATTTCCAGAAACAATAGGACGTCTGTGCTTTGTCACCTGTAAGCCACCGCCAAGCTCTGCTGTAAGATATGGAAAATCATCCTGATTGAATGTAACTGTATCGTCCACATGATGATCACTTGCAATAAGTGCATCGTTTCTGATATGACTAAATACATAATTTGTGTTTGGCTCAATCTCGGTAATGCGCTGATCCCAAGGTGCTTCGCAGTAGCCGCCCATTACAGGAAGAAGTCCTCCAGTCGCAGCACCTCCCCAGCCCGTTGCCGTGCAAAGCGGCAGATCAAAACCGATCTCTCGTGCCATTGCTGTAAGTGTGCGCATATGCTGCTCACCCTTTTCTCCATTATATCCGCCAACATGACCATACTCATTTTCAATCTGCATGCCAATCACCGGGCCGCCATCCTGATACAAAAAGCCTTTTGCCTGCTCATAGACCTTCTCCCAAAGACGTCTCACATATGCAAGATATGCAGGATCATTGCTTCTTAAATCAATTTCATCCTGCTTTTTTTGCAGCCAATCCGGGAATCCTCCATTTCTTGCCTCTCCATGTACCCACGGACCAAGGCGAAGAAATACAGAAATTCCCACTTTCTTTGCTGCTTCCAAAAAATCATGAAGATTTCTATTTCCTGTAAAATCAAATTTTCCTTCCTCTTCCTCATGATGAATCCAAATGACATAAACGGATGCAATTGACAAACCGCCTGCTTTCATTTTACGAAGAGATTCCTCCCATAAATCTGCACGATAACGGCTAAAATGAATCTCACCCATCACCGGAAACCACGGCTTTTCATCTTTCGTCAGATATTTTTTTGTAAAACCATACGTTGTGCTCATGTTATCCGCCTTTCTTTTATAAGTTCTTCATTTTTGCCTTAACTATATTACCGTATCAGAAAAAAAGCATTATATTTCCTTGCTTTTCTCTTTCAAAATATTGCGGTCTTTCATTTTTGACTAATTGTAACACTAGCTTTTCCAATAGCTGCATCAACACCTGATGCCTGTACTGTCAGTGTCAGCTCTCCCTTGTTTTGTCCTGCACGAATAACTGCATAGGCCATTCCATTAAATGCATGACGTCCCTTAGTTTCTTTCCACTGCTCATGACACGCTGGATCACCATTATCAATTCCGATGATCTCTGCATCACCCTCCAGTGTAAAATCAAGCTCTGGGCATGCGTCGAAAACAAGACGACCCTCACTATCCACAATGCGAACCTCGGCCTGAACAATACTTCTTCCATCAGCATCTACACTTGTCTTATCAACTGTCAGCTTAATTGACGCTGCCTCACCTGTTGTCTCTACTTTATAACGGCATACTTCTTTTCCATCGTGATATCCAACCACCTCGATTTTTCCAGGCTCATATGGAACATCCCAGCTTAAGAACAGATCATCTGTATTGGCTGGTCTTCTATATCTGTCAAAATGGCCATAGCGCTCAGTCATTCCGTAGCATGGGAAGCCCTTTGACTTCATACCAAAAGAACGGCCATTTACAAAAAGTTCTGCATCCTCACAGTTCGTATAACAGATGACAGGGAGTACTGTTCCCTTTTTCAGCTTTAAGTTCCAATGTGGGCACAGATATGCAAATTTTTCCTTCTGATTCCATACACTTTTATAAAAATAGAATGCATCTTTTTCAAAACCACAAGTATCCAGACAGCCACAGCCTGCTGAACGCTGAGGCCAGTTTGCTTCTCCCAGATAATCAATGCCTGTCCACATATAATCACCGGCAACAAAATCATGAACCATCGTATAGCGAAGAAGCTTGCCTACCGTCACTGCCGCTGTATAATATGGCTTGTTCCAGAAGGATCCAGGATCCACTTCAAAGTTGTAGTCGCTTCGAATATATCCGGCTGATGGATTTTCTGTTCCGATCACGCAGCGATCCAAATGCTCCTCGCGGTCCGCATCGTACAAAAGCTCTGCGCGCGCTCTCCATCGGCCTACATAATTGTAGCCAACTACATCAATTTTATCCATAAATGCGTCGCGAGCTGAATATGGTTCTGCTGCAATCTGATCATGCGCAAGAGTCACCTTTCTGGTCGGGTCAATAGTATGGCAGTAGCCGCTCAATTCAACTGCAAGCTCCTCGCCGCCCACTACGACCTCCTCTGGGATCTCATTTCCAATACTCCAAAGCACGATTCCCGGATGATTGCGGTCACGATACAGCATTGTCTTTAAATCCCATTCATGACATGCATCAAAATACATAGAATATCCATGACTTTCATGAGTATTTGAGCCAATTTCCTTTGCCTTCATCAATCTCCACTCATCGAATGCCTCGTCCATAACATAAAATCCAAGCTCATCACAAAGATCAAGAAGTGCTTCATCTGGCGGGTTGTGTGAGCAGCGCACAGAATTAACACCCATATCCTTTAGCTTTTCGAGGCGGCGTCTCCAAATTTCTGGCGGCACTGCAGCACCGACGCATCCTCCATCGTGATGCAGACAAACACCATTTAGCTTTACATGCTTTCCATTGATTAAAAATCCCTTCTTTGCATCAAATTCGATATTGCGAAATCCCACTTTATCAGTGCGCTCATCAATTATAGTGTCATTTTTCTTTAAAATGGTTGTCAGCTCATACAAATACGGTGTTTCGTGATCCCAAAGCACTGGATTTTCTACTTGAATAGAAAGTGACGTCTGCAATTGGCAAAGTGTCTTCGACACATCTTCATCCATTCCAGATAAAATAGCTGCATCCAAATCAGCTTCTGTCCAATCATTTTTCAGTGTAATATCCTTTTTTGCATTCTCTTCTCCATCCTGATCTTTTAATACAAATGTCAGACTTAATGAAGCGTCATCATCTTTCATACATTCTGATGTATGAAGCGTTGTGCTGATATTAAGATTTCCTTCATCTGTTGTCAAATACATTCCATAGCGAGCAATGTGAATTGGATGACGCTTTTCCAACCACACATCTCTTGTAATACCCGAACCAGAATACCATCGTGAACCTGGCTGCATGGAGTTATCCACACGAACAAGAATCTCATTTTCTCCTTCATGCACAAGTGCAGTGATATCCACCTCAAACGGGGTATAACCATATATATGACCGCCTGCATAGGTGCCGTTTACGAAGACGCTGCTCTTCATGTAAACGCCCTCAAAATACAAAATAATCTGTCTGTTTTTAATATCGTTCTCTGAAATGGTAATTGTTCTTTGATACCAGCCGATTCCAGCCTTCGCATAACCGCCAGATCCACATGTATCTGATTCTGGATCAAACGGATAGTCTGTACTCCAATCATGTGGCAGCGTTACAGCGCGAAATCCTTCAGATGGTGCTGTTTCATCTTTTTCATTTCTCTCATCCAGGCAGAATGTCCACCCAGTATGTAATCTATATTTTTCCATATTTCTAATCATGCCCTTTCTATTTTCCATGCTGCATTCGTGCAAGTTTTATTGCAACTTTTCCTGCTCTGCATCGTCGACAAGATCTAAACCTGACTATCAACTAAACTGTTCAATCAGCGTAACCGCCTCAATCCGACACGCTTTTTTATCATCCATTTTTGGCCATTCCTGCAGGTAGATATGATCTCCCTCATGCAGCGGATGAAGTACTGCTGTGATTTTTGTTGGGAAGTCAAAATATCCTAAACTAAAGAGTGCCCTCTGGCCTGTATAGAAATAATCGTTTACCTTTCTGCCATTTACAAAAAGTTCCATGCTTTCACATGCATAATCAAAGGAAAGAATACAATCATAGCCTTCCTTACGGTCATTTCTATTTTCCTTTGCATACTGCACGCTGATCTCATAGATCTTTTCGTCACCATTTAATGTTTCTGGCTGACCGCAGCTGTTTACAAGCTCTCCAGAAAGTTCCTCTGGTGTCTTAGTAGACTGTACAAATGAAACACTTGTCTGTACATTTGCATTATTCTTTGCCTGGCTTCTCTTATAAACTGTAAGCTCGCCCTCGCCTGCAATCTCCTTAAAATCTGCCGGCAATACATCCTTTGAAAGCTTTGGGAATGTACGAATAATTGTCTCCTCACCGCCAACCACACGAAGAGCACCATTCTCTTCCCATACAAAATCATCTGACAATACAAGATATTCCTGCTGATCCCTTAATGTAACTCTTGCTGCTGACAATGCGTCTGCACGGCTAAGATGCAGAACCTTAGCAGGTGTGCCCTCCCATGTAAACTGCGGATCTTTATCACCGTAGAATACGTATACATCCTCGTCCTTGCATGACAGCTTGCATAGAGGTGTCGCAAGTGCACTCACCAAAACTGCATTTTTAAGCTTCATATTATATGGATAGAATGCGTACTCGCCGGACGCAATATCTGTTTTCGGGAAACGAACTGGCTCACCTTTTGTTTTTCCTTCAAGCACAACATCTTTATGATCATCCATTGTCAATCGTCTCTGATAGTTATTAACAAATACATAGCCATGTGTATCATCATGACGAACTGACACGCGAAGTGTATGTGTATCTCCCGGCTTAACAAAGTCTGGATCAATATCAGCTGGAAGAACAGCTAAATCAGCGCCAAAGTCCTGCAAAAAGTATGCAAGCAGACGAATTTCACGGTAATTGTCAGAGATCGTTCCGTACTGGCGAATCGGTGCATTAAAATCGTAGTTAATCTCTGGAAGATCATTTGAATATCCTGTCGCACGGCTCTCCTGAAGTGTGGAAAGCTTGCTATCTGGATTGCTGCCGCCATGATACATGTAGTAGCCTAGCAGTCCAACACCGCTTCCAAGCTTTGTAAGTGACATCGCACCAACATCATTTCCAGAAACAATAGGACGTCTGTGCTTTGTCACCTGTAAGCCACCGCCAAGCTCTGCTGTAAGATATGGAAAATCATCCTGATTGAATGTAACTGTATCGTCCACATGATGATCACTTGCAATAAGTGCATCGTTTCTGATATGACTAAATACATAATTTGTGTTTGGCTCAATCTCGGTAATGCGCTGATCCCAAGGTGCTTCGCAGTAGCCGCCCATTACAGGAAGAAGTCCTCCAGTCGCAGCACCTCCCCAGCCCGTTGCCGTGCAAAGCGGCAGATCAAAACCGATCTCTCGTGCCATTGCTGTAAGTGTGCGCATATGCTGCTCACCCTTTTCTCCATTATATCCGCCAACATGACCATACTCATTTTCAATCTGCATGCCAATCACCGGGCCGCCATCCTGATACAAAAAGCCTTTTGCCTGCTCATAGACCTTCTCCCAAAGACGTCTCACATATGCAAGATATGCAGGATCATTGCTTCTTAAATCAATTTCATCCTGCTTTTTTTGCAGCCAATCCGGGAATCCTCCATTTCTTGCCTCTCCATGTACCCACGGACCAAGGCGAAGAAATACAGAAATTCCCACTTTCTTTGCTGCTTCCAAAAAATCATGAAGATTTCTATTTCCTGTAAAATCAAATTTTCCTTCCTCTTCCTCATGATGAATCCAAATGACATAAACGGATGCAATTGACAAACCGCCTGCTTTCATTTTACGAAGAGATTCCTCCCATAAATCTGCACGATAACGGCTAAAATGAATCTCACCCATCACCGGAAACCACGGCTTTCCATCTTTCGTCAGATATTTATTTGTAAAACCATACGTTGTGTTCATGTTATCTTTCCTCTCTGTCTCCTATTATTCGTCTTTATATACTTTTTTCTATAATTCTATTTTCATCAATCTTCCTTGTACAGCAAAAATCTTCTAACCATACCATAGACTGGAGGTGCACTGATCGTAAGTCCTGCTGTGAGTGTATCTCCTTCTTCAATTGAAAAATTGATTTTGCTTTCTTGCCACTCCTTTGTAGGATGAATCACAGCCTGAAACAGCTCACTGCTTTGAGTGTTAGCGTCCTTTGTTTTTTCTGCAAACAAATGAACCTCTACGCCAGTAGTATCAGTTCCAGAATACTGTGCCTTCAATACATATCGTCCTGGTGCCAGATTTTTCTTTTTCTGGCTGATATGAAATGTAAAGTTTTTTACACCCTCTACACGCACTGCATTGACAGGCGGCGCTGGAAATGGATCTTCAAATTCTGGATACAGCTGTACATTTACTCCATCCTTACTGCTATCTGTCTCCCACTGAGTCAGTCCATCATCCCAATTCGCATCTGCAAAAAGATTCTTTTGACTCATCAGTTTCTCTACAACCTCAATCTCCTGCACTATAGGTTTCGTCCACTCATCATCTAATTCACTCAATCCATTTAATCCATCAATTTGGCCCTTTACGAAAATCTTGCCAATTTCATCAGCCTTAACTGCCCCTTCATTTTCCCATTTGACCTTGTGACTTTGAATGCTTCCGTCGCGGTAAAGCACTTTTACTTCTTCTGGAAGCTGTACATTTTGGTGTACCTGTACTGTAAGACGCTGCGGCTTATAAACCTTTGCCGGAAGTTCTGGCTTTGCATCATCTCTTACAAATTCAAAGGAATGAATTGCTTCCATTGCCTGTCCGCGCTCATCAAGTATTCCCATATTTTCTGCCCATCCGCCTTCATCGCCGCGCGGAATGCACAGTGGCTCCCAATAGTAAATTCCTCTTCCCATTTTATCAGGAAGAGACGCCATGATTGTGTTGTCCATATCAAGCACCATACGCTGTCCCAATGGCGATGCTGCAAAGCCTGCGATCTTTTCCTGAGCTTCATCAATAAAGCCATTTTTGCTCTTTCGCCATGCATGCGCAGTCTCAGCAAGAATAATCGGCTTTTTAAAATCCTGTATCAGCTTTTTAGTTGTTTCCTTCAAATCGTTAAATGTGCCATGCCAAAATGGATAATATGACAGACCGATCACATCAAAGTCAGAAAGCCCTGCTTCAAATGCATGATCAAACCAATCCTTTAAGTAAAAATAGCGTCCGCCCTGATCAAGATGAATCATAATAAGAAGCTCTTTGCCTCCAATTTCTCTGGCCGCCCTGATTCCGGCATTCACTAAACGCACCATTGAGGCATAATCTGGCAGTTCTCCATCTGGGAAAAGAAGACCGCTTCGAATCTCATTTCCAATCTGAACCATATCTGGCATTGCGCCAGCTTCCTTTAACGCGCACAGCACCTTTTTTGTGTACGTATACACAGCTTCTTCAAGTTCTGTCCCATGAAGATTTTCCCATGCCTTTGGCTTTCTCTGCTGACCTGGATCTGCCCACCAGTCTGAGTAATGAAAATCAAGCAGAAAATCAAAACCCTCCTGTTTGATCTTTTTTGCCATCGCAATCGTCCGCTCTAAGCTGCAGTATCCACCGGACTCAGGCACATTTTCAGGTGTATGCCATATGCGAAGACGCATTGCGTTAACACCATGCTTTTTTGCAAGATCAAGCGGATCAATCTGTGTGCCATCCAGATCGTATGTCTTCATTCCTTTTTCCATATACTCCTGCAAAAACGAAATATCCATTCCCTTATAATAATCAAGCATATTAAAACGTCCTTCCTGCTGACTTTCGAAGTAATATCTCATAGTCCAGCATCGTTTTTTTGTTGTAAAGTTCCCCCTTTAGGCAGTGAATCATCTGTTTTCCGATTGTAACGCCCTGCTGTCTCGCTAAAATGTTGACCGCCGTAACCGCCGGAGTGAAGCAGTCAAGCGTAGCACCATTGTAAAGTGAAGCGATTCCGATATCAAGCGGGATTCGATATCCTTCTGCCAGAAGCCTTGACATCATTCGGCTGCAAATGACATCATCTCCACATATCACGCACTCTATTTTATTGCTCATAACATCATGAATTATAGTATCTAACAGCCCCATCCACTTAAAATTACGAATACACAGCTGCTGTTCCCGTGCAAGTCCATAACGGTCAATTGCCTGATAAAAACCATCAATTCGTTCATGATTAACGCGATAAGTTGATTCTCCTAAAATCAGTGCAAACTTTTTATAGCCGCAATCAATTAACATAGATGTCATGCGGCGCGCTGCCTCATTATTATTACTGTCAACTTGAATTACATTTTCATCTGTGCAGCTTCCTGTCAGCCCAACCTGAATACCTTGCTTTGTCAGATATTCCAGTGTCAAATCCTCATCATAGCTTCTCATTAAAATCATCCCATCTACTTTATGATCCTCTACAAGCTGTTTGGCTCCTGAATAATCTGTCGCTGTTCCAGTCGTGATAATCACATTATAATTTTCTGATGCAGCTGCTTCGCTGATTCCAAGAAGACACTCCTGAAAAAAGGGAATACTAGTTGTATACGCATCTGATGGGATCACAACGCCAATATTCTCTGTTTTCGCCATTTTTTTATCTTCCTTCGCCTTCTTTTCTCCATATTGATTAGGCAAATTATCATGTGCTGCAACATAAGCTTGAATACGTTCTACAGTAGCTTTTCCAATTCTTCCTTTTCCTGACAATGCTCTGGATACAGTACTTTTTGATACACCAAGTTCATTTGCAATCTCTTCTATTGTCACTTTTCTGCCTCCTTTCCCGTTTTGTAAAGCATTCAATAAAATAAAGCGGAAAGGGCTGTCAGCTTTGCAGTCCTTTCCGCCTAAATCGCTGTCAGATTACTCTGCCTTTGCTGCGATAAATTCTTCCTTCTGTCTCTCTAACTCATCAAGCACATCCTGAATACCAGCGCTCTCAAGTGCTGCTCTAAACTGCTCAATTGTTGCATCTACATCATCTACAAGACCATTAACTAACGGATTATAGTAGGTCTCGATATTTGCCTCTACTGCTGCCACCTGAGAAGCTACATTAGTGTTATCAAATGTGAAGCCTTCCAGAACGTGAGCTGGCTTAATGTTTGCTTCCCACTCAGCCTTCATCTCATCATACTTGTCATCCAGTGCAGTTCTGTCTTCAATATACTCAGTTCTTGTAAGATCTGCATTGTTCCAGCCCCAGTTACAGTTGCTGCTTACGCCATAGCCAGACTCATCAATTACCTTATACTGATCGTCGCCAACTGCCTCCCAGTGCTTGCCCTCGATACCAAGCATTGCAAGATCATATACGTCTGGGTTTGTGTAGAACTCATTTAAAACCATGAGTGCTCTTTCCTTCTTTTTGCTTGCTGCATTGATCGCAACACCGTTGTTGATGTACGGCTGTACCTTCTTTGGCAGATCGGAAACTGGATCAACAAGTGTTACGTTCCAGTCTGGATTCTCCTTGTTTGCCTGCTTTGCGTAGGTCAGGCAGCTTCCTAAATTCCATACCATGGATGCAGTTCTTCCTGTTAACAGACCAGTCTGTCTCTCATCACTAGAATTTAATACATCAGATGACCATGCACCCATATCTGCTAACTCTTTCATCTGCTTGCAGTAATCAGCAAATCCATCCCAGTCAAGGATATAATACAGATCAGTATCCTCTGGATCCTGTGTATTGTAAAGAACAAGCTCACCGCCCTTAGGAGCACCGCCTAAAGTGGAAAGTCCCTTCTCCTGGAAGTACTGATACCATGGTCCGCCCTTGCTTGCATACATGCCATTCTCAGCACAAGCCTTGTAGAATGCCATTAAGCTGTCCCAATCCTTAATCTCATCAATGCCATACTCTTCCATTAAGTCGCCGCGAACTGCCAGAACATCCTGTCCAAACTCGTTTGAATAATTTGGCACCATATAAACTTTGCCGTCAATCTTTGCCTGATCCCATGCCATTTCCGGAACAACATCCCAGATGCCAGGTGCATAAGTCTGAATATCTTCCTCTGTAAGCTCAGCAAATCCGCCAAGTGCAACAGTCTGCTCATAGTGACCCCAGCTAGAAGCTGTAAAGATTAAATCAAAATCCTCTCCGCCTGAGAATAACAGAGAATACTTAGTATCATGCTCACCCCAAGATAAGAAATCAACTGATAAAGTACAGTTTAACTTTTCCTCAAGAATCTCATTGATCTTTCCATATACCTCATCAAAATCTGGTGTTCTATCACCGATCAGGTACATCTTTAATTCCATCGGCTCGGATGTATCTACATCAGATGCCCAGATATTTTTGGACTCTTCCTCTGCTGCTGCCGGAACTGCCATTCCTGCCATCATTCCAACTGCCATAGCTGCACTTAACAGCTTCGCTGCGTTTCTCTTTGCTCTTCTCATAATAAGCCTCCTTAATTTTGTTTGATTTTATTTGATATTGTTTGGTTTTACTTTTTTATAAACTGCATCAGCCCTTTACTGCACCAATTGTGATACCCTGTACAAAATATCTCTGTACAAGCGGATATGCCAAAACGATTGGTCCTGTAACAACGATGGTCAGTGCCATCTTTAATGTCTGTGTTGGAAGAGATACGGCACTTACAACATCACCGCTGACGTTTCCGTTTGCCAGAAGCTTTTTGTAAGCCTCAATTCCGTTTATCTTCTGATATAAGAAATATTGAAGCGGATACATCTCTTCTTTCTTAATATAAAGCATTGCGTTGTACCAATCATTCCAGTAAGCCAGTGCAATAAACAGACCAACTGTTGCCAATGCAGGCTTGATTAACGGTATAACAATCTGAAACAGCGTGCGGTATTCACTGCAGCCATCAATCTTTGCCGCGTCAATCAGTGATTCCGGAAGTGCCATAATGTAGCTCTTCATAATGAGCAAATTATAAACAGAGAACATAAGCGGCAATAGCAGTGCCAAATAATTGTCCTTTAATCCGAGAGTGTTGGTCATCAAAATGTAATACGGTACCAAACCACCAGAGAACAATGTTGTAAAGTAGAAGAAGAATGAAAACTTGTTTCTCCACTCAAAATCTTTTCTTGCCAGTGCATATGCAGTCATCGTTTGAAGCAAAAGACCTACAACAGTACCAACAGCTGTCAGACCGATTGTGGTTGCATATGCTCTTAATACGACTGATGGATCACGAAATACCGTCTTATATGCCTCTAAGGAAAAATCCTGCGGCAGAAGGCTGAAGCCGTTTTTGTTGATCGCTGCCTCCGAAGAAAAGGATCCTGAAACAATCATGATAAATGGAATCAGACACAGGATTGCCACAATACCCGTAAAGGTGTATGCTACAATATTAAGTGAAAGGATATCCTTGCCATGTTTAATCTTGCTGGCTTTTGTTTTTGAACTCATTGTACGCATCCCCCTTTAGAATAATGTATAATCCTTGTCGTACTTACTTACAAGCCAGTTTACAAGCACGATAGTGATAAAGCAGAGTACCGACTGGTATAAGCCGATTGCAGCTGACATACCGAAATCTTGACTGCTGATCAATGCACGGAAGGTCAACGTATCAATAACGTCTGTCTTGTTGTACAAAAGACCATTGTTTCCTACTAAATTGTAGAACAAATCGAAGTTGCCCTTGAAGATACCGCCTACAGAAAGTAAAAGCAAAATGATGGTGGTCGGCATGATCATCGGAATGGTGATCTTGCGGATTCTCTGCCATACGTTTGCACCGTCGATTGCGGCTGCCTCATAAACTGATGTATCAATTCCCATAATTGCTGCCAGATACATAACTGATCCATATCCAATGTTCTTCCATACATTAAAGAATACGAGGATAAATGGCCAATACTCAGGCTTTGTATAGAAGGAAATCTTCTTACCGCCCACTGAGGTAATCATACGATTCATAAATCCATAGTCAGAGCTAAAAATGTTGAATGCCATAACGCCTACGATAACCCATGAAATAAAATATGGAAGGAACATAAGCGACTGGGTGATCTTACGGTAATGCTTGTTGTGGATCTCCGTTAAGAAAATTGCGACTGCGATCTGCATGATCGTATTTACAGCAATAAAAACAAGATTATACAATACCGTATTTTTTGTTACCAACAGTGCCTGACCAGATTTAAAAAAGAAATCAAAATTCTTAAATCCGTTCCATGCACTTCCCCAAATACCACCAGCATATGTGTACTTCTTAAATGCCAAAACGATACCAGTCATTGGATAATACGCAAAAATCAATGTATAGATTACTGCAGGTGCTAGCATAATCAGAAACTGACGATATCGGTACACTTTTTTGAAGAAGGCCTTAGGACCTCTTGGTTTTTTCACCACTTCATTACTCATTGCTTTCCATCCTTTCTGTTGCGCATTTTCGTTGCGCTTTTCTTCCATTTTGTATTGGCGTTTTTTACCAATGTTTTATGATGGTTCTATTATACTTTTTAACTTTTCAACCGTCAATTTTCATCATGCATAAGTTATCCAATATATTTCATACTTTTTTCACAATCTTTTAATGCAATACTGCGCAATTTTATTCTTTCTATGTTGCGCACTCTTCTTGCATTTATTATTTTCTTAACACTCTTGCACAAAAATTTATTTTTCGATATACTATTTGAACACAGCAGTAAAGCGGATTGCAGCTGTCCGCTTTACATAGTTTTTGAATATTTCTTATTAGAAAGGAGTTTTTCATGAGCCGTAAGAAAAAATATGCGTCTGTCATAATCCCCGCTGTCTCACTTTTTCTTTTACTGTTTCTCTTTTTGCTCAGCGGTCTAATCTCTCTTGGGCAGCAACTATCTTCTGTCAGTCCCATTCTTGCCTGGCTGTACGGACTAATTGTTCTTGCCTGTTTGGGTGCTGGTATTATATGGCCTATTGTAAGTGTTTGGCAGCGCCCAATCTTTTCGATGTATATGCTTCGCTACCGTGATGGACGTGCCCGCTTTTACTGGTGCCGCAAGCTTACCGATAACTTAAAGAAAAACACAGAGCTTACAAATGAAGAAACTGCGCAGCTTGAGGATTTCTTAAAACAAGGCAATCAGGCTGATGATCTTTTGATTGATTTTTTCACAGAAAAATTCTCTCCTGTCATAGACAGCGAGATTAAAAGGGCTGCAAAGACGGCTTTTGTTACAACAGCAATCTCTCAGACAGCTTTTTACGATATGTTTTCCATGCTTTCTGTCAATCTCCACCTGATACGCACCATAGTAGAGTCCTGCGGCTATCGCCCAAGCGGTGCAGCACTCCTTGGACTCTATGTGCGCATCTTAAAGGCAACTTTTTTAGCAGGAGGTCTTGAAGAAATGGATCTTGAAGAATTGCTGCCGCTTGTAACTGGAAACGCTGCCATGAAGCTTCCCGGCCTTGTCTTTGCCTCTGCCGCACAGGGTACCGTCAATGCGTTTATGACAATCCGTGTTGGTATCTTAACAAAAAAATATCTTTTCAGCGCCGACGGTCCGATTGAAATGCCGCAGGCACGAAAAGATTCTTATAAAGAAGCAATTGATTTTCTTAAAAAATGTGAGTTACATAAAGATGTGATTACAATGGCTAAGAAGACAGCGCACGGCGCAAAGGAAGCTGCTGCTGCATCTGTAAAAAAAGTATTTAAAAGCACAAAAACCTCGCCGCTTACATAAAGCGGCGGGATTTTTTTGTTTTTGACCCCTTTGATACCAGATTGCTACGTGCTTTTTGACCTTTTGACCCTGGTATCATCATAATTTCACTTTTCTGCAAATCTCAAGGATTCCATTGATATAAATCACAAGTGCCATCTCAACACGTTTTAGCGAAATAGCCTCATCTGGCTGATGATAGTCACCATGTCCTTTTAAGAAAAGTCCCTCTGGAGCCGGCGGCAGCGGCATACCTGTTCCGCATGCAAAGGCTCTTGGAAGCTTTCTTGCATAAGTTCCACCGCTCATCACAAATGGCTTTGCCTTATTTTTCGTCAAACGATTATATGTGTCCGTCATAATTTTCACCGCTGGATGCTTCGGATCAAAAAGTGTTGGCTTTGTATTTCTTGTTACATTAAGAGAAAATCCATTTTCATTTGCTTTCTTTTTTGCTGTCACTGCGAGATCTTCTTTGCAGCCTGCCGGGTACTTTGACAAAAAGCCAAATACCAGGTGACCATCCCGAATCCATCCCTGTGTCACAGTTAATATAGTCGGTCCTGAAATTTCATCCTCAAAAAATACACCAAGCGGTGTTCCATTACCATCTTTATTAATTGAAATAATCCATGACAACACTTTGCAGTCATTCTCTGAGGCAAGTTCATATCGGCAGATCGCCTCACAAAGAATCGTCAATGCATTGCTTCCGCCTTTTGGTGATGCACCATGAGCTGTTATGCCGCAAGCTGTAAGTCTCCATGCACGCTCTCCATCTTCTGTCTGCACTTGTTCCACTGTTACAGATGATTTCTTTGATGATATAAGCTCTTTAATACGCGGCGCGTCTAAAACAACAGCCTCCGCAATATTAGGCACAGAATACAAACCACAGTCACATGACAAAGAAATCAGCCTCTCACTAACACTGTCATTTGCCGTAAGCTCACCATTGAAACTTCCGCGCTCTCCGCAGCATACCGGAAAACCGCTGTCTGGTACAAGAGACAGCTCTGGACACTGATAATGAGCCACAAAATGATCAATATCAAACATTCCAACCTCTTCGCACGTACCCATATAAGCATCTAGGCTGTATGGAAGCTTAATTTTATGTTCCTTCATATATAAAAGAACATATAGTGCCATTGCCGCTGAGCTTTTATTATCCTGACAGCCTCTGGCGATCATATATCCCTGCTCCACAACAGGCTCAAACGGATCATGCTCCCAGTAGCCTCCTACTGGAACAACATCAAGATGACTCCAGATTCCAATGGACTTATCACCATCTCCATATCTGATTCGGCCAACACAAGAGTCAAAATTTTTTGTGTCAAGCCCATACTCCCTGCCAATCTGCAGCATCTCGTCTAATACTCTGACACATTCTGGACCATATGGCGGCTTTTTGTCCTCTGGCACAACCGCCACACTTGGGATACGGCAAATTCTAGTCAGATCCTTAACTAGCTGCGGCATTTTATCAGAGACCCACAATGCAATCTCCCTATCCTCATCTGTCATCTGTTCTCTTTGCAACTCTCCCAAACTCATCCGATCACCTTCCCGCGCGAATGCTCTTGTCAGTCAACAGTCCCACAAACTCATCAGCAGCCTCTCTTACCCAGCTAAAACGCTCATGATCAATATCACTAGGTACTGTGCAGTCACCGCCAAGAATGACTCCAATGGTTCCAGTTTCCTTAAGAAGACGCTTTGTCTCATCCTTTACAGCCTGCTTGCTTCCACTATAAAGAACCCCCGTCTTGCGGTTGTCAAATCCTCCAAGCACACAACGTCCGCCAAAATAATTCTTGCCATCCTTCAGGCTCAAATTTTCAACATAAACTGCCCAATTGACAGCTCTTGCCGGATAGTCTTTCCATACTTCAATTCTGTTTTTATCTCCTGCCCAGCCACAGCAGTGCAAAATGTTGTTGTCACTTAATTTATTAGCATACTCCAAAACAGCTAACTCTGCCGGTGTTACGATTTTTTTGTATTCCTCTGCCGTAAAACGAAACTCCTCTGCATTTTGAACGCAATAATAAATACCGGTGCAGCCTGCTTCTTCAATCACACCCTTGATCAGAGATTTGATATCTTCTCCAATTACCTCAAATGCATGACATACTGCTTCTGGATTTGCCTTTAAATGGCTCATAAGAAGCTCCTCGCTCGTACCAAAACGCATCAAAGACATTGGACAAAATACATTATAAAATACGCAGCACTCATCCTTTACTGCTTCAACTACCCCCTTTACGCGAGCAATCTGCTTACGGATAAATGGATGATCTGGACCCATTGGCTTTAAATTAAACCAATCCTCTGGTTTTTTAATCTGAGCAATACCCGGATTTGGATAATTAAAATATCCATCGCACATAACTTTAATCAGATCAAAATCTGCCTCACGGTACAATCTCAAATGCTCATCAATCGTCTCCTGTCCAAAATCATCGTCTGGTGAAAAATGATACCAAAATGCGATTGGAACACGATCCACCGGTTCATTGTGAAATGCATGAAGTACACGTTCTTTCTTTGTCATTATTCTTCCCTTTCTGGCCTTTTTGCCCCTTAACTTTTTTTATTTGAAACAATTATAACAAAGCACTTCTTCCATTTCCATCCATTTTCCGTTTGTTTCTGTGCAAAATCGCCTATTATTCTTGTTTTTGCCAGTTTATTTTGTTTAAAAAATCAGTCTCACCTACCGTTTCTGATACTCTCCTGGTGTACAGTGCATGTACCTCCTAAATGTCCTGTTGAAGTAGCTAATGTTGTTGTAGCCGCATTCTGTCGCAATCTCACTGATTGGCAAAATGCCATCCTTTAACATGTCACAAGCCACACCGATACGATAATAATTTAAATACTCAATTGCAGTCATTCCTATCTGTGATTTAAAGAAACGGCAAAACTGTCCCTCACTCATATGGAAATATGCTGCAAGGCCACACAAAGTTAAATTCCTTGCATAATTTTCCTGTATATACTGCAGAATCTGCTTGATCATACGCACTCGTTCATCATCCTTTTTCTTTAGAGTAAATGACGTTGCTTCTGCATCCAAGCACAGATAATGCCATATACGAAGCAGATTTGATTTAATCAGCAGCTCATTTTTTGCCATTTCCTGACTGCAAAGAACACGTATTTCTTCTAGCGGTTCTTCAATATACGGCCACATAGCATCATCCTTTTTGAAATGGTCTCTGAAAATAAGCTCACCATTTGCCTGACGGCTGATATATTTTTGCTGAATATCATCATTGCCATAGCTGCTTATAAGCTCTCTTCCAAAATCAAGCGCATAAAAAGCCAGTGGATTTTTTTCATCACCTCTAAAGGAGTGCACAATCCCTGCATTTATAAACAAAATATCCCCCGACTCAATATGCATTGTTCTTGTATTAAGACAAGCTGTTCCAGTACCTCTTGTAATCACCAAAAACTCATACTCTTCATGCCAATGAGGCGGTACCGGCTCTGGCCAAAAAGGTTCCTTTGTCATTTCATGAAGCCTCAGATGAAATCGAATATCTCCATGAAACTGCATCTCGTGGATACGAGCAAATTCTAGTTGGTTCATATGTTTCTCCTTCTTTGTTGCAGTTCACAGGACGCAATACTCGTCAAGCCCGTCGACAAAGTCACTTCACCGAGTGGGCATTTCGTAAACCTCCCCATGAACTGTAACAATCAACATTGTGTTAGAATCTGTGAAAAATGGTCAAGTATTTTCTTTCTTTTGTTAGTATAATACAATCAGAAGAAAATTGCGATACTTATCGCACTATTTATAAGGAGGTTTTTTATGCAATTTGAAACAGCAAATGGCGTTCTAATAGCCAGAAACGGCGGCGAAATGCTTCGTATTGAACCGTGGGGCAAAAATTCTCTTCGTGTTCGTGCAACCATGCTTCCAGAATTATCAAATCAAGACTGGGCACTTACAGAAACACCAGAAAGCTCACATGCTGAGGTTGAGTGTCACGAAGTTGACCACTGGGTTGGTGACGGCACTATTGATAAGCGTGAGTCTGCCTCTATCACAAATGGACGCATATGCGCAGTTGTTAACTTTGCAGGCGTTATCACATTTTACCGTGACGGCAAACAGTTTTTACGCGAATATTATCGCAGCTACGATGGCACATTAAGCCGCGAAAGCCGCTGCTTGAAAACTGTAAACCGCGAGTGGAAGGGCATCATTGGCGGAAGCGAATTTAGTCTGAATCTGAAATTTGACAGCAATGACGGCGAGAAGATCTTTGGTATGGGTCAGTATCAGCAAGCTTACATGGATTTAAAGGGCTGTACACTTGAGCTTGCTCAGAGAAATTCCCAGATAAGTGTTCCTTTCGCAGTATCAAATCTCGGCTATGGTATGCTGTGGAACAATCCGGCTGTCGGACAGGTAACATTTGGAAAGAACTATACTGAATGGACTGCACGTTCCACTAAGCAGATGGATTATTGGCTGACCGTTGCTGACGGACCAAAGCAGATTTTGGAAAATTATACAGCCGTGACAGGACGCGCACCGATGTTTCCTGAGGACCGTATGGGACTTTGGCAGTGCAAGCTTCGTTACCGCACACAGGATGAAGTTCTTAGCGTTGCACGTCAGTACCAGAAGGAAGGCATCCATATTGACCAGATCGTAATCGACTTCTTCCACTGGACTGTTCAGGGTGACTGGAAATTTGATACCACCTACTGGCCTGATCCTAAGGCAATGGTAGATGAACTCCACTCCATGGGCATTAAAGTAATAGTTTCTGTATGGCCATCAGTTGACAGAAAGAGCGAAAACTTCCAGCCAATGATGGATCGCGGTCTTTTGATCCGCACTGAGCGCGGTGCAGCACAAACTTACGACTATCAGGGTGACTGTGTTGAGATTGATGTATTTAATCCTGAAACAAGAAAATACGTATGGGAAATCTGCAAGAAAAATTATTATGATTTTGGAATCGATGCATTCTGGCTTGACAACTCCGAGCCTGATTACGGTGTATATGATTTCGACCATTACCGCTACATTGCAGGTCCTGCTCTCTCCTGCTCTAATATTTATCCGCAGCTGTACAGCCGCGTTTTCTATGACAACATGAAGGATCTTGGCGACGGCACTGTTGTTAATTTACTTCGCTGTGCATGGGCTGGCAGCCAGAAGTACGGCAATGTTGTATGGTCTGGCGATGTTCCAAGTACCTTTGAATCATTCTATGACCAGCTTCAGGCAGGCTTAAATATGGGTCTTGCCGGAATCCCGTGGTGGACAACTGATGTCGGCGGCTTCATGACTGATGATGTAAATGATCCAGATTTCCAGCAGCTTTTAATTCGCTGGTATGAGTTTGCTGTTTACTCCGCAGTTCTTCGTATGCACGGTGATCGTGGTCCTTACAACATTCCACCGCTTGACACACGCGACTGGGGCGGCGGCTACCTTCATACAGGACAGCCAAATGAGCTTTGGAGCTACGGTGAGGAAAATTACCGAATCATGAAGAAATATTATGATATCCGTATCGAGATGCACGATTACATCAAGCAGCTCTACGAAGAAGCTTCATCAAACGGATCTCCATTAATTCGTACAATGTTCTACGAGTTCCCAGAGGATTCAAAGTGTTGGGAGCTTCAGGATCAGTACATGTTTGGAAGCGACTACCTGGTTGCACCAATTTTCCACTTAAACCAGTTTGAGCGCGATGTTTATCTGCCAGCTGGAAAGTGGGAAGATACAAGAGACGGTAAGGTTTACGATGGTGGCCAGACAATCACCGCTGACGCACCGCTTGATTCAATGCCAGTATTTAAGCGTGTATAATTTTTTCATACAAAAAGTGGAGAAGCTCATTCGCTCCTCCACTTTTTATTGTTTCCTTATTCAACGATGACATCAAATCTCGGTGTTTTATCCTGTTCAAAATAGACACGTCTCATTCCACTTGACACGATCTTTTCCTCGAAACTTGTAACTGCGTGATAAACGATCCACAAATTTTGATCCCGATCCCAGAAAAAGGAATTATGCCCCGGACCATACTCGCCTGGAATGGTTGCAAAGCTAGCTATCGGTGTCTTCGCTTTTTCCCACACAGACAAATCACAAAGATTATCTCCATCATTTGCCGTCAACATGCCGATTGCATACAGATATCCTCTCGCATCGCCTCCCGAATATGCCAAATAAATTTTGTTATTGTAATAAAATGCATACGGTCCTTCATTATTAATTGTATGCTCCGTATTTTCAAAGCCATACAGTGGTCTGGACAGGCACTTTGGTTCGCTGGTCAGCCGGTCTGGATGCGCTGGATCAAATTCAGCAATCATTAGCATTGAGCCTGTATCAAGCGGTGTTCCAATGTTCTTTCGATGAGACCACACGTAAAAATAGCGTTCTCCCGACTTTACAGGTGTCATATCAATATTAATGCCTTCTTCTGACAAAAAGCTTCCATCCGCTCTTCTTACACGGATTGGTTTTTCCCAGTCCATCGGATTTAAAATGTCACCATTTTCTTTAAGCTTCATGATATGGCACTGCGGATTCCATTCAGAATCACTGACTGTAAATAGCAAATACAAACTTCCATTCAGCACATGAAATTCCGGTGCCCAAAACAGCTGAACAAACCCATTTTCCGGATCCTTATCCAAAATCTTATACGTCTTTACATCTTTTGCAAACAAATCCTCTAGCTCATGCGCTTTTCTCACATAGAAACCAATGTCATTCTCATTGTCGTTCGTTGCAATAAAATAATAATCATCCTTCCATAAAAGGACCACCGGATCAGCAAGTCCCCGCGCAAGTGGGAATTTTAATTTTGGCTCTGTCATCTGCCTTTTTGTATGAAGTGCATTCCAATGATGCTTAATACATTGTGCCATTTCATCCGGTATTGCAATCTGATCGGTCATTCGAATTGCCTCAAGCGTCAAACCTGTTTTTTCACACAGCTGTGCTCCTGAGCAAATACCCCATTCGTCAAAAGTCAGAAAATCGGCTGTGCTCCAACTCCAAAAAAATCCCTTGTTTTCGCCGTTCACACTTCCATCCGACTTCCAGTCTTCTCCCGTAATCAAATATGTATCTGCTCCATCTTTTTTTACGGCTGCCACTTTTAGATTGCCAGCAAAGCTTGGTACAATCACATTATCTGCATTCACCCATGCTTTTGGAAATACCAAACCATAATTGTTGTGCAGTGGACACTCCTCTTCATCTTCCTTTACCGACATATGCACGCTGTATGCCAACCCATTCGGATACTGTCCTTCTACCGGCTTTCTGTTATACACCCTAAGAACTTTTTTTCTCTCCTCCATTGTTTTTCCCCTTTCATTTTCCGATAAAACCAAGAGCAATCTTTATCTGCACGATCTTCTCGGATTGCTGCCAGTTTCTACGCTCAGCTTATCACACACAAATTAAAAACGCAAGTAAAAAGCAAGTTGAAATCCTTGATGTTTTTATGTATAATCAGTCTTAGAGATGGCCTTTGGCATGACCACAAATCACTTTCTTACAATGTGTCATGTACGGTACCATCCTATTTAAGGAGGATTTTATTATGGCAGCATGGAAAAACCTGGATACACTTGCTTCTTATGGTGAGCTTTCCAAACTGAAAAATCATGTCGATATCGCCGAGGCAATGTCCGGTGAAAACGGAGCTGAGCGTGTTGCAAAATACAGCGTACCGATGGCAGCTGGATTATGCTACAATTACGCTGCAAAAGAGGTTGACGAGACTGTTCTTGCCGCTCTTGAAAAGCTGGCTAACGAAGCTGAGCTTTCTGAAAAATTTGAGGAGCTTTACAACGGTGCCGTTATCAACACCGGTGAAAACCGTATGGTTCTTCATCACCTTGCACGTGTACAGCTTGGAAAGGCTGTTGTTGCAGACGGCGTTGACAAGCGCGAGTTTTATGTAGCACAGCAGAAGAAGGCAGCTGATTTTGCAAACAAGGTTCACGCAGGTGAGATCACCAATGAAAATGGCGAAAAGTTTACCACCGTTGTTCAGATCGGTATCGGCGGAAGTGATCTTGGTCCTCGTGCTCTTTATATCGCACTTGAGAACTGGGCAAAGGCAAACAACACCTTCAAGATGGAAGCAAAGTTCATCAGCAATGTTGATCCAGATGACGCAGCAGCAGTTTTAGCAAGCGTTGATCTTGCACATTCCTTATTTATCGTTGTATCCAAGTCTGGAACAACACTTGAGACTTTAACTAATGAGGCATTCGTAAAGGACGCACTTGTAAAGGCTGGATTAAATCCATCCAAGCATATGTTAGCTGTTACAAGTGAGACATCTCCTCTTGCAAAGAGTGATTCTTATCTGACTGCTATCTTCATGGATGACTACATCGGCGGACGTTACTCTTCCGTTTCTGGTGTTGGCGGCGCAATCCTGTCTCTTGCATTTGGACCAGAAGTTTTCGCACAGCTGCTTGACGGTGCTGCCGAGGAAGACAAGCTCGCAGCAAACAAGAACATCTTCCAGAACCCAGATATGCTCGATGCACTGATTGGTATTTATGAGAGAAACGTTCAGGGTTATCCGGCTACTGCTGTTTTACCATACTCTCAGGCATTAAGCCGCTTCCCTGCTCATTTACAGCAGTGTGACATGGAGTCAAATGGTAAGACTGTAAACCGCTTCGGTGAGCCAGTTGACTACCCGACCGGTCCTGTTATCTTTGGTGAGCCAGGAACAAATGGACAGCATTCCTTCTATCAGCTTCTTCATCAGGGCTCTGACATCGTTCCGCTGCAGTTCATTGGCTTTAGAAACAGCCAGTTAGGTGTTGATGTTGACATCGAAAACAGCACAAGCCAGCAGAAGCTGTGCGCAAACGTTGCTGCTCAGATCGTTGCATTCGCCTGCGGAAAGAAAGATGATAACTTAAACAAGAACTTCAAGGGACATCGTCCATCAAGTATCATCACCGGTGACGAGCTGACTCCTGCTTCCTTAGGTGCACTTCTTGCTCACTTCGAGAACAAGATCATGTTCCAGGGATTTGTATGGAACTTAAACAGCTTCGATCAGGAAGGTGTACAGCTTGGAAAGGTTCTTGCAAAGCGCGTTCTGGCACATGATACAGACGGTGCTTTAAAGGCTTACAGTGATCTGTTAAATATCTAATTTGCGTTTAAAAAAGACCAGCGAGAGTTCTCGCTGGTCTTCTTTTACGAATTATCCTGATTATCTTCTTAGATTGAGATAATATTAGCTTATTCTTTTTCCATTGCTTTTATTAAGAACGTCCGCATTCCTGTTCCAACCCACTGATGCCCACCTGAATGTATACTGTGAATCGGATATGTATTTTCATTAAAAATATGATATGCCTTACGAGTAACGTCTAATTGCGTAGTAACATTATTCAATCCTGATTTTCCATTTAGTCCATCCTTTTCTCCACTCTCGACAAAGAACGGGCGCGGTGCTATCAATGCTCCTAATTCACCCATATCTGCTGTTTCAAACATATGTGGAACAAAATTACAAGCACAATTTTGTGGAAGCTCAATTAGTGATTCTTTAAATCCATAAAAATATCCGCTTGTAATAGCTGCCTTTACCCGATCATCCATAGCAGAAAACCATACAGTTTGCTGTCCGCCTCCTGACATACCTGCGCAAGCTAAAAAGCCATTACTTTCTGAAAGTGCAAGTAAGTAATCTGCAAGTCGCATCAAATCCCAAACTGCCATTCCAATTACACTTTGACCAAATCCAATGCAGACCTGAAGTAATTCACGATGTGAGTTCATACGGATTTTCTCTGGTTCCTCTCCTTGCTCTGGAAACTCTCTGCGATCACCGCTTCCTCGTTCATCTGGGCAAACTACCAAAAAACCATCCTCAAGTGCGTCGCGAATAAATTTAGTCTGAGATTGAATAGTGCTTTCCTTTCCTCCACCATGTCCATGCGGAACAATCAATATCGGATGTTTTTTCTGTTTACAATCTGGGTTTTGCTGCTCTGGACGCAGCAAATAAAATGGCATCTCAATTTCAGGCTCAGTTTTTATACCCCAATATTCCGCAATCAGATCATTTATGCGATCAGTGCGCAGATACTGCGCATCTGGTTCACAATACACACATTTATTCATGCCCGTAATTTCCCATAAGCGGTCACGTAAACTCTTTTTCCAAACCTCATGTTCCTCTTTTGTTTTCGCACTATATGCGTGTGTTAACGACCTATGTTGATATTTTTTCTTATAAGTTTCTAATGTTGTGTAATACATATATACCTCTCCTGATCATCTAACGATTTATATAGTTTTTAAAAATAATCTAACGTTACTGGTCCAATTAAGCCAGATGGCTCTATTGGCATTGTCATTGAGAAGAAATCTCTCTGTCTGTTTGCCAATGTATTTACGACTTCTACAATTATACGATTTTCTCCTTCATGAAGCAACTTACCAATCTCAAAACTATATGGCAAAGCTACTCTTACACCTGCCTCCTTTTCATTAACAAGCACATGTGCAGTTTCATATACTTCCCCAAGATTTAACTCGCAGCTTTTAACCTTTGGTAAAAATACAGTTGTTTCATATCGCATGACTCCACAAAAATACGGATGTTTGCGGCAGAAATCTCCAGTTTTCTCTCTCTCCTGCAAAACATATTTTTCTGTTCCCGTCTCTTTTATCCAAAGTTTCCATGCATCTGGTGCAATCTTAATTTTTCCAGCCTGTGAAACAGCTGCTTTTTTCAGCTTCATTATCTCCTGTTTTTCTGCGAGAATTTTAGCATAAGGCGTACAATCTCCCATATACAAAACCTTCATCTCACCCGGCGCAAGCTGCAAACTTAAATCATTGTTTTCACCCCATTCACAAGGTTCAACAGTATTTTCCCATGCCTGATACCAACAGCTACATTCTTTATCTATTTTGTATGAATCCATCATCCCATCTTCAAAGCAAAGTGACGTATCAATTCCTTCTGTCTCTGACTGATCCATAAATAGCCAAAATTCTCCGTTTTGATGCTTATAGTGATAATAGCGCAGCCACGGTTCATATTTTTTTGTTTTAATTTCACCAACTCCAAATGAATATAATATATCTGCTAAACCTTCCTGTTCACAAATTGTCAAATTGTCTTTTATTTGACTAGTCCACTCTCCCAAAATACCATTACTATCCATTGCAAGTGGTTTTTGTCCTACTACAACAATTTTGAGACCCTTTTCAGCTGCCTTGCAAAGCCAATCTGCCAACGTTTTTGTAATGCATCTGCTTCCTGATAAAATAAGCACTGGAACCTGCTCATTTTCCCATTTAAGCTTTCCTTCCACTACTGTCATTGTCAGCAATACATCAGTTGGCAAAATCTCATAATCAATCTGATTTCTAAGCAATTGCTTTCCAATTGCCTCTACTGGAAGATATTCTCCTGCCCATTCCTGTTCAGCTGGATATACAACTGCCACAGCAGGAATATGTACTCCATTTGAAATCAAATGACTGACACGATTACAATATTCCATCAAATTTTTAAAATACGGGAATTGTGGATTCATTCCACGTGCATAAAAATGCGGCGGACAATCTGGATCTGGAAAGTCCTTCATTGAAAATGCATGTGGAACAAAATAGTTGATGCCATTAACAAGCATATGGTCCAGCAGCCATTTCATAAGCTTTAATCCCTCAGCCCATCCATATGCACCAAATACCTCACACAACGCTCTTCCCTTTTTTTTAGAATCTATATGTGCAAGAGATGCTGCCAGTTTTGCAAGTGCATAATGATATAACTCGCCATGATAGCCAAGATTTCCTCCAACACTATGGAATTTGCAGTCATCTAATCCCGGACGAATCTGCTGAAGCACAACATCTATTCCAGCCATATCCTGTCCCCAAAGCGCATGAAAATAATGACCTGCTCCAATTCCCATATGTGCATGCATTCCGCCGTCTTCAATTACATGACCAATATATTCCACACCATGTTGACGACACCAATCTCCAATCTGTTCACAGAAGTTCTTTCCATATAAACGAGCTGCAATATCAGCAAACTGCATGCGACACAATCCACTTTTATTTTCGTTTGAATTTCTATCAGGTGTTGTCCAAAGCGCCATTAAATTTTCTGCAAATTCAGATCCCCACAGCTCTTTTAGTCTCTCATGCAATGTCTGACTCCACGGCATCTTCATATTGAATTTTCCAATATTAGCATCATGACCATATTCGCCACCAAAGCTTCCGATTTCAGGCTCATCTGAGAAAAATCCTGCAAAAGTTTTTCCAAAATCATCTTTATAGTGTGCATAATGAGGCTCATATATCTGATCAATAAAATAACGCACAGCATCATGATCAATCGTATTAATATAATTTTTTCTTCCAGTTCCTTTTCGAGTTGTCTTTATTACATTGACACACCAAAGTCCATTCGGCACATCTACAAACACTCTTCCATCTGACACCTGACTTGTCAGATCCTTTACTTCTGTCAGGCTATCCTGATTATTGCGATCACGTTTTCCCATCGTTACTGCAACTAATTCTTCTCCTGGTTCCAATATAATAAACACGCTTCTTCCCTGCTTTGGTCCAACAATATCAACACCATACTGTGTCAAATATACTTTACCATATGGCGAATCTGGTGCAATTTTTCCGTTGCAAAAGCCAGAAGGAAAGTGTGCATCATCTAAAACCCAGACACGCATATTTAATTCCTTTGCCTTTGCCATAATTATATCCAAATCTCTCCACCAGCCTTCTCCTACAAAATCTGGGTGCGGACGTGATTCGACACAAACTGCTTTAATACCACTATCATAAATTCGTTGCATTCCCTCTTCTAATAATTCCTTTGATTCTCCATGCTGCCAGAAAAAGGGTAAAATATAATTATCTTCCTTTCCCTGCAGCACATCCATTAAACGCGGTTCCATTTGCTTGTGCAATCCTTTCTGCTTCGTAAAATTTTGTAATCTCAGTATATCACACTTTCCATTTTCATCTAGTGATATTTTTACTTAAACATAAGAGCCTGCCATAAGTATGCGTAAAATTGATGCATACCCATGACAGGCTCCTTTTCTATAGCAGTATTATTTCTTTTCTCTGAAAATTGTACGGAAAATCAGTCGCACTAGCGGACCACAGTAAAACATCTGATACAAAATTGCCATAGGAAAATTCATACCCCAGGTCTGTACCCATGTTGGGAAATCCTTTGTATCCTTAAAAAGAATCGTTGCGATCAGGCTCATGATCGGGCACATGATGCAGCAAATACAAATGGAAATCGCATAAGTAATAAACTGCGGACGATCATCTGGTCTCCTGACTTAACCCAGCGGCAAGCCACTAGGGTTCCATTGACGGAGTTCTAGTGCCTGCGTACATCGCAAGGACTTTGGCAGACACATCTGTTCCGGAGCAACAAAACTC
>OHWC01000052.1_pt1 | contig 67599 bp, 54 predicted proteins | sample 1579541 | NCBI WGS metagenome assembly OHWC01 (sample SAMEA3882551, study PRJEB24775) | human gut metagenome | biome: human-associated habitat; feature: intestine environment; material: feces | place: Netherlands | collected 2009/2010
AGTTCCATCCACAATGCAGGACTTCCATGGGAGTTAGGCCTTGCCGAGACCCATCAGACGCTGATCAAAAACGGCCTCCGCAACCGTGTCATGATCGAGACCGATGGTAAGCTGATGAGCGGCCGTGACGTTGTGATTGCAGCACTCCTTGGCGCCGAGGAATTCGGTTTTGCAACCGCACCGCTTGTAACGATGGGATGCGTTATGATGCGTGTCTGCAACCTCGATACCTGCCCGATGGGTATTGCAACCCAGAACCCGGAGCTGCGCAAACGTTTCCGCGGCAAACCGGAGTACGTCATCAACTTCATGCACTTCATCGCAGAAGAGATGCGGGAATACATGGCAAAACTTGGCTTCCGCACCGTTGACGAGATGGTCGGCCGTTCCGACCTCTTAAAGAGAAATGATAAAGTGACGAACGAGCACGCAGACCGCGTAGACTTAAGCCAGATCCTGAACAATCCGTTTGCAAAAGCAGGCGAGAAGGTAACGTTCGATCCGAAAGATGTTTACGACTTCAAACTTGGCGCAACCCTGGATGAGAAGGTACTCTTAAAGAAATTCGGTCCGGCAATGGATAAGAAAGAGAAGAAGACCGTCAAAGTCGAGATCACCAACACCGATCGTACCGTGGGAACGATTCTTGGTGCCGAGATCACCAGAAAATTCGGCACCTCTCTGGAGCCGGATACGTACACCGTACAGTGCAAGGGTGCCGGCGGACAGAGCTTCGGAGCATTTATTCCAAAAGGACTGACCCTGGAACTTGAGGGCGATTCGAACGATTACTTCGGAAAAGGCCTCTCCGGCGGAAAACTGGTTGTCTACCCGCCGAAAGCAAGAAAGTATAAACCGGAAGAAAACATCATCGTCGGAAACGTTGCCCTCTACGGCGCAACGAGCGGTGAGGCGTACATCAACGGTATCGCAGGAGAGCGTTTCTGTGTCAGAAACTCCGGTGCTTACGCCGTTGTCGAGGGTGTCGGTGAGCATGGATGCGAGTATATGACCGGCGGCCGTGTCGTTGTCCTCGGCGCAACCGGAAAGAACTTTGCAGCCGGCATGAGCGGCGGTATCGCTTATGTCCTGGATGAAAAGAGCAACCTGTACCGCAATTTGAACAAGGAAATGATTTCGATTGAACTGGTAGAAAGCAAATACGATATTGCAGAGCTGAAAAACATGATTGAAAAACACGTCGCACACACCGGCTCTGAAAAAGGTAAAGAAATTCTCACACACTTTGACGAATATCTGCCGAAATTCAAGAAGATCATTCCGAATGACTATAAGCGCATGATGATGCTGAGTGCCCAGATGGAAGACAAGGGCCTTAGCAGCGAACAGGCACAGATTGAAGCATTTTACGAAAGCATGCGTAAGTAGGAGGAAGAAGAATTATGGGTAAGCCAACTGGATTTATGGAATATCAGCGCAAGACGGGAAACACCGTTGCCCCGCTTGAGCGTATCAAAAACTTTAAGGAATTTCATCTGCAGCTCCCGAAAAAGGAACAGCAGATGCAGGCTGCCCGCTGTATGGCATGCGGTGTACCGTTCTGCCAGGCGGGAACCATGATTGCGGGAATGGCCTCCGGCTGTCCGCTGCAGAACCTCGTTCCGGAGTGGAATGACCTTGTGTATCTTGGAAACTATGAGCAGGCATACCGCCGCCTCACCAAGACAAACTGTTTTCCGGAATTTACCTCCCGTGTCTGCCCGGCACTCTGCGAAGCAGCCTGTACATGCAACGTAAACGGAGACCCGGTCTGCACGAAGGAAAATGAACGCGCGATCATCGAAAACGCATGGGCAACCGGCCTGATTACGCCGCAGCCGCCGAAAGTGCGCACCGGAAAACGCGTTGCCGTTGTAGGAAGCGGTCCTTCCGGCCTTGCAGCAGCGATGCAGCTCAACCGCCGCGGCCATTCTGTTACGGTCTTTGAACGCCGCGACCGCGTGGGCGGACTTTTACGCTACGGTATTCCGAACATGAAGCTCGATAAGAGCGTCATCGACCGCCGTGTGGATCTGATGAAGGCCGAGGGCATCGAGTTTGTGACGAATGCTGATATCGGAAAAGATGTAAAAGCTGACAAACTCTTAAAAGAATTTGACCGTGTCCTGCTCTGCTGCGGTGCGGCAAATCCAAGAGATATCAAGGCAGAGGGAAGAGATGCAAAGGGCATCTACTTTGCTGTCGATTTCCTGACTTCCGTAACGAAGAGTCTTCTGGATTCCAATTTTGAGGATCATGCCTACATCGATGCAAAGGGCAAACACGTTGTTGTCATCGGAGGCGGCGACACCGGTAATGACTGTGTCGGAACTTCCATCCGTCTCGGTGCCAAATCTGTGACACAGCTTGAGATGATGCCGAAAGCACCGGATCAGCGTGCCGAGAACAATCCGTGGCCGGAGTGGCCGAAGATCTGCAAGACGGATTACGGCCAGGAAGAGGCAATCGCCGTATTCGGCCATGATCCGCGGATTTACCAGACAACCGTAACGGAATTTATCAAAAACAAAAAAGGTGAAGTCTGCCAGATCAAGACCGTAAAACTGACACCGAAAAAAGATGAGAAATCCGGCCGCATGATGATGGTTCCGGTTGAGGGAACCGAAGAGATTCTCCCGGCAGATCTCGTTCTTATTGCAGCAGGCTTTTTAGGATCCCAGAAATATGTGACCGATGCATTTAAAGTGGAAGTCAACCAGCGCACCAACGTGAAGACAGATGACGGAAAATACCAGACAACAAAAGAAAATGTCTTCACCGCAGGCGATATGCACCGCGGCCAGTCCCTGGTCGTATGGGCGATCCGCGAGGGACGCGAGGCAGCAAAGGCAGTCGATGAATCCCTGATGGGATACACGAATCTCTAAGTTTTTCTTGACAAAACACGCGAAAAACTGCTATAATATGCCCAAAACAAGGGTGTTTTTACGCAAGGTGTCTTTCTGCCCTGCCGCGTGAAAACACCCTTTTCGTTTAGAAGCGTCTTTGATAAAGGAGAGAATCGATATGGCAAAGTATACGAAGGAAGCGATCCTTCAGATGGCGGAGGAAGAAGATGTTGAATTTATCCGCCTGCAGTTTACCGATATGTTTGGAATGATGAAAAATATGGCCATCACCGCCGGACAGCTGGAAAAAGCCCTGAATAATCAGTGCGTTTTCGATGGCTCTTCGTTCGAAGGATTTGTCACCATCGAGGAAGCAGACATGTTTCTGCACCCGGATCTCGACACCTTTGCAATACTTCCGTGGCGTCCGCAGCAAGGAAAGGTTGCAAGATTGATCTGTGATGTGTATGATAGAGAGGGGAATCTTTATGCAAAGAGTTCCCGAACCATCCTTCAGAAGGTAATTTCCGAAGCGAAAGCGATGGGCTATGAGTTTGAAATCTCACCGGAGTGTGAATTTTTCCTGTTCCACACCGATGAGGACGGCGGAGCAACGAGTGTAACGCACGACAAAGGCGGTTATCTGGATCTTGGACCGCTGGACCTGGGAGAAAACGCGCGGCGCGATATGGTGCTGACTCTCGAAGAAATGGGAATCGACGTTGAGTCTTCCTTCCACGAGGTAGCGGCAGGCCAGCACGAACTGGATTTCTGTCCGGCTGCAGCACTTCGGACGGCAGATCAGCTGATGACTGCCAAATTTGCTATCCGTACGATTGCAAAACGTCATGGCCTTCACGCAACCTTTATGCCAAAACCAAAAACCGGAGTTCACGGATCGGGTCTTCATCTTTCCTTCTCCCTGTTTCAGGAGGGAAAAGATGTGTTTGCCGACAAATCCGATGAATACGGGCTCAGCAAAGAGGCATATTACTTTATGGGCGGACTGATGAAACACATCAGCGGAATCGCAGCGATTACCAATCCGCTTGTAAACTCCTACAAACGTCTGACACCGGGATACGGTGCACCGATCTACGTGGCATGGTCTGCAAAGAACAGAAGCCCGCTGATCCGCATTCCGCTGACGGGAGACGGTATCATGGCCATTGAGCTTCGATGCCCGGATTCGGCAGCCAATCCGTACCTGGCACTTGCTGTCTGCATGGCAGCAGGACTTGACGGTATCAAACAGAAAATCGTTCCGCCGTCCCCGGTGGACCGCAATATTTCCGATCTGACAGAAGAAGAACGAAACGCGATGCAGATCACCCTTCTCCCGGGAAGCCTTGGAGAAGCGGTCGCAGAGTTAAAGAAAGACGATTTTCTGTGTCAGGTACTCGGCCAGGAATTTGTGGATGGATATATCAATGCCAAAGAAGAAGAGTGGCATGAGTATCTCCGCCAGGTATCCGACTGGGAGACCGAGAAATATCTGTACCGTATTTAGACGACGAAGGGGCCTGAAAATGCATGAGCAGCATAGTGATAGTACTTCCCAAAATAGAAGATGGAAAGCGCATCCGGGATATTCTGGCAAAAAGAGGATATGAAATCGATGCTGTCTGTTCGACAGCGGCAGCGGCGCTCGGAGAGATGAACAACTTAAACGGCGGTATCGTCATCTGCGGCTACAAGCTCCCGGATATGTTTTTTACGGATCTGAATGAGTGTATGCCGTCCGGCTTCCAGATGCTTCTGATTGCATCGAGCCGCGCATTAAGTGCGGTGGAGGGAACCGGAATCATGGCGGTTACGATGCCGCTTTCCGTGTACGAGCTGGTCAATACACTGGGGATGATGCTGCAGAGTGCGGCACGGCGCAGAAAGAAAGAGCGTGCAAAGCCCAAGGTGCGCAGCGCCGAGGAACAGCACATCATCGATCGTGCAAAAAGCCTTCTGATCGAACGAAATCACATGACCGAGTCGGAGGCCCATCGCTACATGCAGAAATGTAGCATGGACAGCGGCACCAATCTGGTTGAAACGGCACAGATGGTGCTGACGCTTTTGACAGAGTAAGAAAAAGTGAAAAGGAGCGACATAATAATGTTCAAAATCAATGACAATTATCTGAAATTGCCGGGAAGCTATCTGTTTTCCACCATTGCAAAAAAAGTTGCAGCTTACACCGAGGCAAATCCGGACGCGAAAATCATCCGTCTTGGAATCGGCGACGTAACCCAGCCGATCGCACCGGCGATCATTGAAAAGCTGCACGGAGCAGTGGATGAGATGGGACACGCAGAGACCTTCCACGGATATGCACCAGATCTTGGATATGCTTTCCTTCGCGATACCATCGCAAAAAATGATTATCAGGACAGAGGATGCGATATCTCATCTGATGAAATTTTTGTATCGGACGGCGCAAAATGCGACTGCAGCAACATTCAGGAGATCTTCAGCCTGGACAACAAGATCGCTGTATGCGACCCGGTTTATCCGGTTTATGTAGACTCCAACGTAATGGCAGGCCGTGCCGGTGACTACGACGCAGCAACCGAGCGTTTCACGAATGTGATTTACATGCCGTGTGCCGCAGAAAACAACTTCACTCCGGATCTCCCGAAAGAAACCCCGGATCTGATTTATCTGTGCTTCCCGAACAACCCGACCGGCGCTATGGTTTCCAAAGCCGAGCTGCAGAAATGGGTTGATTATGCAAATAAAGTAGGAGCCATCATCCTGTATGATGCTGCATACGAGGCATATATCTCAGAAAAAGACATTCCGCATTCCATCTATGAGTGCGAGGGTGCAAGAACATGTGCCATCGAAATGCGCAGCTTCTCCAAGAACGCAGGCTTTACCGGTATGCGTCTTGGATTCACCGTTATCCCGAAAGACATCAAATCCGGCGATGTGACTCTGCACAGCCTGTGGGCACGCCGTCACGGAACGAAATACAACGGAGCTCCGTACATCATCCAGAGAGCCGGCGAGGCTGTTTACTCTCCGGAAGGAAAAGCACAGTTAAAAGAGCAGGTTGCTTACTACATGAAGAACGCAAAAGTCATCTACGACGGATTAAAGGGCGCAGGCTACACCGTATCCGGCGGCGTCAACGCTCCGTATATCTGGCTGAAAACACCGGGAAATATGACTTCCTGGGAGTTCTTTGATCACCTGCTTGCAGACGCAAACGTAGTCGGAACACCAGGATCAGGCTTCGGCCCGAGCGGAGAAGGCTACTTCCGTCTGACTGCATTCGGTACGTATGAGAATACAGTAGAGGCAGTGGAGAGAATCAAAAAACTGTAAATTGTGTGCGAAATACCAATAAAACAGAATTTCTGTGCAATTTCATAAACACGCGAAAAAATAATTTTGTATAGATAAAATTCATGAAAAATGCATTAGAATTTATATAAAATCCGTAAAAAATAGGTGTTTACAAATGCAAAACTGCTGTGCTATAATGCACAGTATGAAAAAGGCAGTGAAGGAAACTCCGTATGCGGAATCTGACAGGAAGCCGATGTCACCGACTGAGAGCATCAGCATGGAGGAAACATACAATGGGGAACATTCCGGAGCCGGTCTGCTGAACATGAGATCCGAACAGGAAATCAAGTAGGCAGATCCGTGATACGCGTTAAGTATAAATGAGTGGGCGTTTTCCCCCGGAAAACCGGAGAGAAAAACGCAATGCGGGTGGTACCGCGGGAACATAAAATATCCCGTCCCGGAACAGTAGTTAAAAAACTGTTCCGGGACTTTTTTATTTGAAAAAGCAATCCGGGACAGGCGAGAAAGAGAGGAGAACAAGACATGGAATTTATGACAGGCGTAAAGAAAAAAGAAGACATCTCCGTAAAAACTCTGCTGGAGATACCGGAAGGCACAGAAGTAAAACTCGAAGGAGCCGTACACATCATCCGTGACATGGGCGAGGTTGCCTTTGTCATCTTAAGAAAGAGCGAGGGACTCGTTCAGTGTGTGTACGAAGAAGGAAGCGTTGACTTCCCGCTGAAAGATCTGAAAGAGGAATCGGCAGTTGCCGTAACCGGAACGGTCAAAAAAGAGGACCGCGCACCGGGCGGCGTCGAAGTCAGGCTGCAGACCATCACCGTTCTTTCCGAGCCGACCGAGCCAATGCCGCTCGCAGTCAACAAATGGAAAATGAACACCTCCCTTGAAGCAATGCTGAACATGCGGCCGATCGCTCTTCGAAACGTCAGAGAGCGTGCAAAATTCCGCATCCAGGAAGGCGTGGTACGGGCGTTCCGTGATTTCCTTCATTCCCAGGGATTCACCGAAATTCATACACCGAAGATCGGCGCGAAAGGCGCTGAAGGCGGCGCAAACATCTTCAAGCTGGAATATTTCCACCGCCCGGCTGTCCTGGCACAGAGCCCGCAGTTCTACAAACAGATGCTTGTCGGCGTGTTTGACCGTGTCTTTGAAGTCGGACCGGTTTTCCGTGCAGAGAAACACAACACGAAACGTCATCTGAACGAATATACCAGCCTTGACTTTGAGATGGGCTACATCGAGGATTACACCGACATCATGGCAATGGAAACCGGATTTTTACAGTACATGGTGGAGCTTCTTAAAAAGGATTACGCAAAAGAGCTGGAGATCCTGAAAGTTATGCTTCCAAAGACAGAAGAAATCCCAACTGTACCGTTCACGAAAGCGAAAGAGCTGGTAGCCGAGAAATACAACCGAAAGATCCGCAACCCGTTCGACCTTGAGCCAGAGGAGGAGCTTCTGATCGGCCAGTATTTCAAAGAGGAGTACGATGCAGACTTCGTATTCGTCACCGAATATCCGTCGAAAAAGAGACCGTTCTATGCGATGGACGACCCGAAGGATAAGAGATACACAAAGAGCTTCGACCTGCTGTTCCACGGTCTGGAGATTACAACCGGAGGCCAGCGTATCCACGATTACAAGATGCTCTCTGAAAAGATCGCAGCCCGCGGCATGACAGAAGAGGGCATGGAGCAGTATTTAAGTGCTTTCAAACACGGTATGCCGCCGCACGGAGGTCTTGGCATCGGTCTGGAGCGTCTGACCATGAAGCTGATCGGTGAGGACAACGTCCGCGAGACAACGCTGTTCCCGCGTGATCTTACAAGACTGGAGCCGTAAGCGGATCCTGCTGGAAAATGAAAAAGGAGAATGAGTGAAATGGCAAATGTGATTTCAGATGAAACGATGGAATATGTCGGCATCCTGGCAAAGCTGGAATTAAAGGATGAGGAAAAAGAATCCGCACGGCAGGATATGCAGAAAATGCTGGATTATGTAGATAAATTAAACGAGCTCGACACCAGCAAGGTCGAGCCGATGACCCACATTTTTGAGATGGGAAATGTATTCCGCGAGGATGAAGTAACCAATGGCGACGACCGCGATGCAATGCTTGCCAATGCACCGGAAGTCAAAGAGGGCCAGTACAAGGTTCCGAAAACGGTAGAATAGCAGGAGGAGATTGATATGGAAATCAAAGATATGACAGCAGTACAGCTTTCTGCCGCAATCAAAGAAGGAAAGATCACTGTAGCGGACGCTGTAGAAGCGTCACTTGCGGCAGTCAAAGCATCGGAAGAATCAATTCACGCATTCCTTCTTGTGGATGAAGAGGGTGCAAGAGCACGCGCGGCAGAAGTGCAGAAGAAAATTGACGCAGGAGAGCTCACCGGTCCGCTGGCCGGCGTTCCGATTGCGGTCAAGGACAACATCTGTACGAAAGGTCTTGCGACGACGTGTGCGTCAAAGATCCTGCAGAACTTTGTTCCGACGTACGATGCAGAGGTTATCACACGGCTCGAAGAGGCGGGAGCCGTTATCATCGGAAAGACAAACATGGATGAGTTTGCGATGGGAAGTACGACAGAGACTTCCGCGTACGGCGTGACGAAAAATCCATGGAACACCGAACACGTTCCAGGCGGTTCCTCCGGCGGTTCCTGCGCAGCCGTTGCAGCAGGAGAAGTACCGATGGCACTTGGCTCCGATACCGGCGGATCGATCCGTCAGCCGAGTTCCTTCTGCGGCGTAACCGGCATGAAACCGACGTACGGCACCGTTTCCCGTTACGGACTGATCGCTTATGGTTCCTCCCTCGACCAGATCGGACCGGTCGCAAAGGATGTGACAGACTGTGCAGCACTGCTGCAGACGGTCGCTTCGTATGATGCAAAAGATGCGACATCGATGAAACGCGACGATTACGATTTCATGAGCGCTTTAAAAGAAGATGTCTCCGATCTGAAAATCGGTATTCCGAACAGCTGCTTCGGCGAAGGCCTGGATCCGCAGGTGAAGGAATCCATTTTAAAAGCTGCCGATGTCCTGAAGGCACGCGGAGCAGAAGTAGAGTATTTCGATCTCGACCTCATTGATTATGCCATTCCGGCTTACTACGTTATTGCATCCGCTGAGGCAAGCTCCAACCTGGAACGCTTCGACGGCGTGAAATACGGTTTCCGTGCCAAAGAGTACGAAGGACTCCACGATATGTATAAGAAGAGCCGTTCTGAGGGCTTCGGCCCGGAGGTGAAACGACGGATTATGCTGGGAAGCTTCGTCTTAAGCTCCGGTTACTACGATGCGTATTATCTGAAAGCACTGCGCACGAAAGCCCTGATTAAAAAAGAGTTTGACCGCGCATTTGAAAAATACGATATGATTTTAAGCCCGGCAGCACCATCGACCGCACCGCGTCTCGGGGAATCGCTTTCCGATCCGCTGCAGATGTATCTGGGCGATATTTACACCGTATCCGTCAACCTCGCCGGCCTTCCGGGCATCACCGTTCCGTGCGGTATGGATGACAAGGGGCTTCCGATCGGCATGCAGCTTATCGGAGACTGTTTCTCAGAGAAAAAACTGTTCCGTGCAGCGTACACCTATGAGCAGGCACGCGGTGCATTCGGGCAGCCAGAAAAATGGTAAGGAGGAAGCAAAACAATGTCAAAACAGTATGAAACCGTCATCGGACTTGAAGTACATGTGGAGCTTGCGACGAGAACAAAAATTTTCTGCGGCTGCTCTACCGCATTCGGCGGTGCGCCGAACACCCACACCTGCCCGGTCTGCACCGGTATGCCGGGATCCCTTCCGGTATTAAATAAGAAGGTTGTCGATTACGCCCTGCGCGTCGGACTGGCTGCAAACTGCAAAATCAACCAGCTCTGCAAATTCGACCGGAAGAACTATTTCTACCCGGACAACCCGCAGAACTATCAGATTTCCCAGATGTATCTGCCGATCTGCCACGATGGATATGTCGAGATTGACACCGCAGCGGGAAAGAAGAAAATCGGCATTCATGAGATCCACATGGAGGAGGATGCCGGAAAGCTGATCCACGATGAGTGGGAGGATTGCTCGCTCGTCGACTACAACCGAAGCGGCGTTCCGCTGATCGAGATTGTATCCGAGCCGGATATGCGCTCTGCGGAAGAGGTTATCGCTTATCTGGAAAAACTGCGTATGATGATTCAGTATCTCGGCGCATCCGACTGCAAACTGCAGGAGGGCTCGATGCGTGCCGATGTCAACCTTTCGGTCCGTGAGGTTGGAAGTGAGAAATTCGGAACACGTACAGAGATGAAGAACCTGAACTCCTTTAAGGCCATCGGAAGAGCGATCGAGGGAGAGCGTGCAAGACAGATCGAGCTGATCGAGGAAGGAAAAGCCGTTGTCCAGGAGACCCGCCGCTGGGACGACAACAAAGAGTATTCCTACGCGATGCGTTCGAAAGAGGATGCGAAGGATTACCGCTACTTCCCGGACCCGGATCTGCCGCCGGTGCACATTTCCGACGAGTGGATCGACCGCATTGTGAAATCCATGCCGGAATTCCAGCCGGAAAAACAGGCACGCTACGTGGAGCAGTACGGACTGCCGCAGTACGATGCGGGCATTCTGACCGGTTCCAAGAAGCTGTCCGATCTCTTTGAGGAGACGACGGCGCTCTGCGGCAAACCGAAAAAAGTGGCAAACTGGCTGATGGGCGAGACCTTACGTCTCTTAAAGGAGAACGGCCAGGAGCCGGAGGATCTGCAGTTTTCACCGAAGCATCTGGCATCCCTGATCGAACTGGCAGAAGCCGGATCGGTCAACAACCAGGTGGCAAAAGAGGTATTTGAGCAGATCTTTGCAGAGGATGTCGATCCGGAAGCATACGTCGAGGAGCACGGACTGAAAACCGTAAACGACACCGGCCTTCTGGAAGAAACCACGAGAAAAGTTCTGGAAAACAACCCTGGCCCGGTAGAGCAGTACAAATCCGGAAAGACAAAAGTCCTCGGATTTCTGGTCGGCCAGGTCATGAAAGAAATGAAAGGCAAAGCCAACCCGGCAGCAGCAGGAGAGCTGCTGCAGAAGCTGCTGTCTGAATAAAGAAAACAAAATTGCACGAATGGAGGCCTGGAAATGGTCTCCATTTTTCTGCCCGAAAAATCAAAGAAAATGCATAATCTGCCTCCTTTTGGGAAATTCTTTATAAAGAAACCGGAAGAGATAAAAAGACGATACAAAATCCGGAAAAAGGAGGTTTCTTTACATGAAAGGACTGGATTACACCGCACTCACCGTTGCAATCATCGGAGCCGTCAACTGGGGCTTGATCGGATTCTTCCGCCTCGACCTCGTCGCCCTGATCTTCGGAAACATGACGTGGCTGAGCCGCATCATCTACGCGGTTGTCGGCATCTGCGGCCTCTACCTGATCTCCGTCTACGGAAGAATTTCCGACCACGTACTGGGACAGGCGTAAGAACAGGAACCCTCTCATATACGCAGAGAAAGGCGGTATGAGAGGGTTTTCTTTTGCTGTTTTAGGAAGGACAAAACAAATATTGCGGCCCTCTGTATGGTTTTGAGCAGGGATATGGATCAGAAAAAGAAAAAATACCGGATACTTCTGATGCAGCTTTCCTGTGCCGTTCTTCTGGCGAGTGATGCCGCAGCGTGGGCATTCCGCGGAAGTCCGGGGAGTCTGGAAAGAGGTATTGTGTATGTGAGTAACTATCTGGTTTGAATGTGATAGATCTTGCTGAATGGATTGCCCTTGCAGCAATTTTTATGACGGGATTGTATAACCGTGGAAGCGGGGAAAGACAGATTTCCCATCTGCTGCAGGAAAAAACAGGAGGTCTGCTTTGCCTGATTGATTGTGACAAATTCAAAACAATCAACGATACGTATGGACACTCGACAGGGGATAAGGTTATTATCGCCGTTGCAGAGACGATGCAGAAATCCTGCCGGGACAAGGACGTAGTTCTGCGCCTCGGGGGTGACGAGTTTGCAGTCTTTATGCCGGAAATGCGGGAGAAAGCGGCGGCAGAGAGATTTTTCGAAAGACTTTTTCATAACATCAGCCAGATTACGATTGCGGAAATGAAGGGGAAGCAGATAGAAATCAGCCTGGGTGCCTGTTTCTGCGAGGCATCGGAAGAAGTTTCTTTTGACCAGCTGTACAGAAAGGCGGACCGGGCAATGTATCAGAGTAAAAAGAAACAGGGATACAGTGCCTCCATTTATGAAGAATGGATGAAGAGCAATTATAGCAAACCTCTTAAATAATGCAGTCTCTTTACAAATGAAGCTAGAAAACTGGTATTGGAGGCCTGGGATAAAACTCATAATGCCAGGGAAATTGCAAAATATTTTTCAGTAAATGAAAGCACTGTATACCGCCTTATAGAAGAGCGTGCACGCACTGGCAGTTATGAGACCAGAACGCAGCTGAGAGGCCGGAAAACAATTCTTACAGAAAAACAGCACCACGATATTCTGGAACTTGTACAAGAACAACCAGATATCACAATGAAGGAATTTGCGAGAAACATCAAAATGGAAGCAGAGTTTCCGAACTCGCAGAGGAATATGCTTTATCGGAAAAGAGCATTCAGCGGATCCTGCGCTGCACAGCAGCAGACGGAAAAAATACGGACTGAATACAAAAACGGAAAGACAGCCATGGAAGAACCCCCGGGCTGTCTTTTGTATTTCTGTTGCTTTTTTTCCGTTTTTCCTTGCATTTCAGAAAGATGCTGTTATAATAAGGGAAAGTGAATAAATATACATTACATGAGGAGAGAAGGAGATTATTATGAAAATGAATTTTGCAAAAAAAGCAACAGCACTTGCAATGTCCGTTTTGTTTGCTGTTTCGATGGCAGGATGCGGAAATTCTGCATCTACCGCAAAGAAAGTAGAAGTAACATCCGTAGAGGATCTGGCAGATCTGAAGATTGGTGTACAGACCGGAACAACAGGTGATTCTCAGGCGAGCGATGCCGTTAATGCAGATTCCCAGATGCAGCGTTACAACAAAGGCGCCGATGCTATTCAGGCACTGAAAAACGGAAAGATTGACTGTGTTGTCATCGATTCCCTGCCGGCAGAAAAATTCGTTGCAGCAAACGATGATCTGAAAATTGTAGAAGGCATTTTTGATACCGAAGAGTACGCGATGTGCTTCAAAAAAGGAAATGAGTTAAGAGACGAGTTCAACACTGCATTGGCAGAGCTGAAAGAGGACGGAACTCTTGATGAGATCATGAGCAACTACATTGGTGATGAAGTCGGACAGCATCCGTATGAATCCCCGGCAGACGCAGACCACTCCAAGGGAACGCTTACCATGGCAACCAACGCAGAGTTCGAGCCGTGGGAGTACAAAGAGGGAAATGATATCGTTGGTATCGATGCCGACATTTCCAAGGCAATCTGCGACAAGCTTGGTTATGAGCTGAAAATCGAGGATATGTCATTTGAAACCATCCTTGCATCTGTCAACAGTGGAAAAGCAGACTTCGGCGCAGCCGGAATGACCGTTACTCCGGAGCGTGAGGAGAGTGTTGATTTCACCGATACTTACGCAAATGCAACGCAGGTTGTTATTGTAAGAAAGTAATCTAATAAGAGGAAAAAGAGCGGCTGTCCGCCAGGCAAAATGGTGCAGCCGCTCTTTTTGCAGGAAATGAAACCACAAAGGAGAGATGTATTCTATGGAAAATTTACAGCATCAGTTTAACCGCTACTTTGTAGACAACGGTGCTACAGAGTGGTGGCTGACCGGTCTGAAGACGACGCTGCTTGTCACGGTAATTGCACTGTGCATCGGTGTTGTGCTCGGACTTCTTATCGCACTGATCCGTTCGACACACGAGCAGACCGGTAAATTAAAACTTCTGAACATTGTGGCACGCGTCTATCTGACGATTATCCGCGGAACGCCGTCCATGATTCAGATTCTGTTTTTCTATTCCGTTATTTTTGCAACCGTAAACCTGAACAATATCGTGATCGGCGGAATTGCATTCGGTATTAACTCCGGTGCGTACGTTGCCGAGATCTTCCGTTCCGGAATCATGTCTGTGGATAAAGGACAGACGGAAGCGGGACGAAGCCTTGGTTTAAATTCGGCACAGACCATGCGTCTGATTATCATTCCGCAGGCGTTTAAAAATGTTCTTCCGGCGCTGATCAACGAGATGATCGTGCTGTTGAAAGAGACCGCCATCATCGGCTATATTGGAACCATCGATATTACAAAAGCAGCAACCCTGGTACAGAGCCGTACGTACGATGCGCTGGTTCCGCTTCTCTCCGCAGCGATCTTTTATCTGATTCTTGTTATGATTCTGACCTATTTCATGGGCAAACTGGAAAGGAGACTGCGTAAGAGTGACCACTAACGAAAAAGTATTAATTAAAGTTGAAAATCTGCAGAAGAGCTTCGAGGATAATAAAGTTTTAGACGGAATCAGCACAGAGATCCGTCAGGGAGAAGTTGTCGCCGTTATCGGTCCTTCCGGTTCCGGAAAATCGACGTTTCTGCGCTCCTTAAACCGTCTGGAAATTCCAACCGGCGGAAAAATTTACTTCGAGGGCGTTGACATCACGGCGCCGGAAACTGACATTGACCATGTGCGTCAGAAGATCGGAATGGTATTCCAGCAGTTCAATCTGTTTCCGCACAAAACCGTTAAGGAAAATATCTTGCTCGCTCCGGTGACATTAAAACTAATGACACCGGAAGAAGCAGAGAAAAAAGCGATGGAGCTTCTGACCCGTGTCGGACTGCCGGACAAAGCAGATGCCTATCCGGGAAGCCTTTCCGGCGGACAGAAGCAGCGAATCGCCATCGCGCGCGCCCTTGCGATGAATCCGGATGTCATGCTGTTTGACGAACCGACTTCTGCACTCGATCCGGAGATGGTAGGAGAGGTTCTGGAAATTATGAAAGAGCTTGCCGAATCGGGCATGACCATGGTCGTTGTTACACACGAGATGGGTTTTGCCAGAGAGGTGGCAACCCGCGTCGTCTTTATCAACGAGGGAAATATTCAGGAGGAGAATACGCCGCAGGAATTCTTCGCAAATCCGCAGCACCCGCGCCTGAGAGAATTTTTATCGAAAGTATTATAAGGAAAAGAAATGAGAAAAACCGATGTTCTGTGAAAATAACACGCACAGAACATCGGTTTTTTGATGTTATAGAAAGAACTTATTTGGAAATCGGGCGGGTAGCTTCTTTCAGCCACTCTTTTTCGTCCCCTTCCAGATAAGGAGAAATCTTCTCATACACTTCTTTGTGGTAATTATTCAGCAGCTCGACATCTTTCTCCGTCATATACTGCGTATCGATACCGTCGAGGTCGATCGGAACCATGGTAACGAACTCAAAGCGCATGAACTGGCCATACATGTTCTTTTCTGCTTTGCGGCAGAGCATCAGGTTCTCGGTACGGATACCGTGGCTTCCTTCAATATAGATACCTGGTTCGTCGGAGGTCAGCATACCTTCCTCGAGAACGGCATTTTCCATGCGCTCCGGAACCATTTTCCAGCGGAAACCGTTTGGACGCTCATGGACATTTAAGAGATAGCCGACGCCGTGGCCGGTTCCGTGATTGAAGTCAAGACCTCTCTCCCAGAATGCCTGTCTTGCAAGGTAATCGAGATTGATGCCGATGCATCCATGGAGAAATTTTGCGTTTCCAAGACGCAGGGTTCCCATCGCGGTGATGGTGAAATGCTCTTTTTCTTCCTCAGTCAGCGGTCCGACAACAATGGTTCTTGTGATATCGGTTGTTCCTTCATAATACTGTCCGCCGGAATCCACGAGGTACATGCCTTTTGGCTGTAGAACGGAGAAATCTTCTTTCGTTGCCTGATAATGGCACATAGCGGCATTCGGGCCGTAAGCGGAGATGGTTCCGAAACTCGGCTCAATGTAGCCTTCCTGCTCTTTTCGGAAGGATTCCAGTTTCTCTGCAACGGAAACTTCGTCCATCGGGATTTTGCCGATGTTTTTCTTTAACCAGTAAACGAAACGGGTTACAGCAACGCCGTCTTTGATGTGGGCTTTGCGGATATTTTCCATCTCAACTGGTGTTTTCAATGCCTTTAAGGAAGAAGCCGGGTTCATCACATTGACAATCGTGTTTTCGCCCATGACGCTCTGGCAGATCGTGTAGTTGACTTTGGCTTTCTCCAGAAGAATCGTTTTTCCTGTGATGCCGGCAGCGAAATCATAGACAGCATCGTATGGATGAATCGAAATACCAAGACCGGCAAGATACTGTTTTACTTCATCATTTAAAGTTGCTTCCTGAATAAACAGATGGCCTTCGGTTTCGGTCAGAATGAGGTAGGAGAGGACAACCGGATTGCACGGAATATCGTTTCCGCGGATGTTCAGCATCCAGGCGATATCGTCGAGTGCGGTCAGGATATGCACCTCGGCACCGTTCTCTTTCATCTTTTCGCGGACTTTTGCAAGACGGTCAGCAGCGGATTCGCCGGTATATTTGGAATCAAGAATCCACACCGGTTCTGCAGAAAGTGCTGGGCGGTCGGACCAGATTTCACCGATCAGGTCACTTCGATAGGAGAGAAAACGCTCCGGAAGTGTCTTTTCCAGTGTCTCACCGAGCATCTCATTGACAACGCGGCCGTCGAAACCGATGGTCATGCCTTCTTTTGTATTTGCCTGCAGGTATTCCTCTACGGTCGGAACACCTTCCTGGCCCATTTTCATTAAAGTAACGCCGGTTCCGGCAAGCTCTTTGGCTGCCTGTACGAAGTAGCGGCCGTCGGTCCAGAGGCACGCTTCATCCTGGGTAATAACGGCGGTTCCGGCAGAACCGGTAAAGCCTGTGATATACGTTCTTGCTTTAAAGTAAGTTCCTACATATTCAGATTCATGGTAATCGGCGGTCGGAACCAGATAAGCGTCCACGCCGTAGGCTCTCATTTTTTCGCGGAGAGCAGCTAATCTTTCTGGTATCATAATTTTTTCCTCATCTTTCTTTTCGAAAAATACTGCCGGCATTTTTTTCAGGATGCCGACATTTTTATTTTATCACATTTTCCAGATCTGTCAAAGTGATGATTGAGAATTTGTCTCACTGTTTCCGAAATTTTCTAAAATCGTTTCGCATTTGGAGATTTTTCCTATTTTTCAAGAGCTTTTTTGTACCATTTTGGTTAAAAAAGCAGTAAGATAAAAATAAAGTGAAAAGCGTGGTGAAACTACGCGAAAAAGCAGAAACTATGAAGAAAGGGGGACATACTGTAATGCATACAATATGTCTGAAAGACAACTGGACATTAACTGTCCTCGGAAAAAATGTTTACGATATTCCGGAAACTCCAATTGAAACGAAGGTACCGTCTACCGTTTACGGCACCCTTCTGGAGAAAGGCCTGATCCCGGATCCGTTTTATCGTGACAATGAGCTCGATGCACTGAAATTGATGGAGAACGATTTCGCATACGAGACAACGATCGTGATCAGTGAGGAAGACAGAAAAGCGGACCGTCTGTTTTTACATTTCGACGGAATTGATACCATCGCAGATGTTTATCTGAACGGAGAGAAAATCGGCTCCGCAGACAACATGAACCGTGTCTGGGAGTATGATATTACCGATCTTGTTGCAGGTGATGCAGCCGATACCGTATATCAGGTAAAAGTGGTTCTGCATTCCCCGACAAAATTCATCGCAGAAGAAGAAGCAAAATGCCCGGTTGGAGCAGCATCCGATGCAATGCCGGGATTCCCGCATATTCGTAAAGCAGCCTGCATGTACGGCTGGGACTGGGGTCCGCGTCTTCCAGATGCAGGACTGTTCCGTGAGGCTTCTGTTCTCGCAGTAAAAACTGCCCGTCTGGCACAGGTATTTGTAGGACAGGAGCATCATGTAACTGGAAAAACCGTTCATGGAAATGTGGTTGACTTCGTCCGCCTGACCGCAGATGCTGAAATCGAGTGGATGCCGGGTGTAACCGACGGTAAAGTAAAGATCGTAATGACCGTTACTTCTCCGGATGGAAAAACCGTTCTGACCGCAGAAAGCGGCACAATGGATCCGCTGACCAATTCTGCACCGGCAAAGAATCTGACCGGACTTACCTGTGATCTTCGCAGCAATCATGTACAGGCTTCCCTTACCGTAGAAAATCCAGAGCTGTGGTGGCCGAACGGCTATGGTGCACAGGCACTGTATCAGGTAAAGGTAGAGCTCGTTGCAGACGATATCCTGGATACCTGGGAGAAGAAGATGGGTCTTCGTACCATCACCGTAAATACTGACGTGATGGAAGATGAAGTCTTTGATGAGCACATGACCGGCCAGTCACCGGATTACGATGACGGCGACAACATGATCATGACCAACGGTGAGAAAAAAATCATCATCACCGATAAACCTGCAAAGACCGTAAAGGGCCGTAACTTTGCGTATGAAATCAACGGACTGCAGATCTTCGCGATGGGCGCTGACTACATTCCGGAGGACAATATCTTAACCCGTCAGACGAGAGAGCGTACCGATCTGCTGCTGAAATCCGCACAGGAGGCAAACTTTAACTCCTTGCGTGTATGGGGAGGCGGATACTTCCTCGATGACTTTTTCTATGATGTCTGCGATGAGAGAGGACTCCTCATCTGGCATGACTTCATGTTTGCCTGCGCATCCTACGAGCTGACAGATGACTTCGAAGAGAATATCTCCGCGGAGATCCGTCAGAATATGCGCAGACTCCGTTCCCATGCAAGTATTGCTCTATGGTGCGGAAACAACGAGATGGAAACCCAGTACGAAACGCTGGCATGGCAGAAATCTAAGAAACAGACGTATGATTACATCCATCTGTATGAGTACATCATTCCGAAAATCGTCAAAGAAGAGGATCCGGAGAAATTCTACTGGCCGTCATCCCCGTCTTCAGGCGGAAATTACGAAAACAGCAATGCAGAGAACGTCGGCGATACCCATTACTGGGGTGTATGGCACGGAAGCGAGCCGTTCACCGCTTATCGTTCCCACCATTACCGTTTCCTGTCCGAGTTCGGATTCCAGTCCTTCCCGGCACTGCAGACTGTAAAACGGTTTACCGAAGACGGCGACCGCAACATCTTCTCCCGTGTCATGGAAATGCACCAGAGAAATACGGCTGCCAACGGAAAGATCCTGAACTACATTTCACAGACATACCTGTATCCGAAGAACTTTGACGAGCTTCTGTACTGCTCACAGCTTCTTCAGGCCGATGCGATCCGTTACGGCGTTGAGCATTTCCGCCGCTTCCGCGGTACCTGCATGGGTGCTGTTGTATGGCAGCTGAACGATATCTGGCCGGTAGCATCCTGGGCAAGCGTGGACTACTATGGAAACTGGAAAGCCCTGCAGTACGCAGAGAAGAAGATGTTTGCACCGGTCCTGCTTTCCTGCGAGGAGCACGGAGAGATCGATCAGAAACCGTTTGTCAACACACTGCCGCATCCGATTGATGTCAGTGCAGACCTTCATGTTGCCAATGAGACCGGTGAGCCGATCGTCGGAACCGTAAAATGGTCCCTGTGCCGTCCGGATTCTTCCGTAGTCAAAGAGGGAGCCTTCGAGGTGAATGCACCGGCTTACGGCGGACAGTGGATGCCGCATCTTGATTTCAACGATCAGGATCCGCTGGAAGTTCATCTGACCTATGAGCTGGTTGTTGATGGAAACGTAGTATCTTCCGGATCAACTCTGTTCTGCGCACCGAAGCATTACCATTTTGCAGATCCGAAGCTTTCTGTATCAGTAGACGGCGATACCGTAACCGTAACCGCAGAGAACTTTGCAAAATCTGTCAGCGTAGAGACTGAGAACGGTGTGCTTCGTCTGGACGATAACTTTGTGGATATGGAAGCCGGAACAAAGACCTTCCGCATTCTGCCGACCGCAGACTTCACCGCAGAGGGAACCGGCGTATCGGGCGCATACCGCGTAAGAAGCGTTTATGAGACTGCAGAGAGATAAGGAAAAAGTTTAAAGAAATACATAAAAAAGAAAGAGCGTGCAGCAAATGCCTGTGCGTTCTTTCTCTGAAAAAATTCGAAAACAGATGATCGTTACCGTCCAAGCTGGAGTTTTCGTGCCTGCTTCGGCGTGACGCCTTTCAGTTTTTTGTAGCAGCGGATAAAGTAACTGCAGTCCGTATAACCGACCTCCCGCGCGATAAACGAGATGTCGTGGCTGGAAAACAAAAGCATATTTTCGGCTGCATTGATCCGGGTTGCTGTAATGTATTCCTTGCAGGTCATATTGTACCGGCGGTAGAAATTCATGGAAAAGGTGGAGTGCGACATATTGCACATCGCGGCCAGTTTTTCTACGGTCAGCTCCTCAAAGTAGTGGGAATCGATGTATTCGGAAATCAGGTCAAACCTGATTTCATAAGAAGGATGAACGCCGGGAGCCAGAAAGAAATCACCATTTTTCTGCCAGATCCGCGCAAATTTGGTGACGATTTTCCGAAGATCGGCAGTTAATACCATCGAATAACCGAATTCTTTATTCTGATATTCGGAAAGAATATCGGAAAAAAGCGGAAAAAGATTCATTTGGGCCGTCTGTTCCGGAGAAAAGATACAGGAACAGCGGTAGGCGTGAATCCCATGCAGCATGGCGCGCAGATCGATTTCATCCGTTTTGCAGGACGGCAGAAGATTGGGATCGAATTTGATCACATCGTACTGAACCGGAGAAGAACCTCTCGCAAGAGCGATGGAGTGGACGCATTTGGGCGGAAAAAGAATGACAGCGCCCTTCGTGCAGGTGGATACGACATTGTCAAGGGAAACTTCGATTTCGCCTTTGCGGACGTAGAGAAGTTCTACATAATAATGCCAGTGCGCCGGAATCGGCAGGAGATCGCGGGTGCTGTCAGAAAGAAATGCCTCATAGGGGGAAGCAATTGGATCGATGTATTCGTATAAATTGTTCATGCCAGTGATGTAAAAACCTTTCGTCTAAGTTATGCTCTATTATAGCCGCATTTTGCGGTCTTGACAAGACGAGGGGGAATCAATAAAGAAACAGGAAATTCTAAAAGAGAAAGGACAGGATAGAAAAAATACCATGCAGAACACAACAAATGATATGACAAGAGGGAACAGCATGAAACTGATTTTTCAGTTTTTCCTGCCCATTCTGATCGGAAATCTGTTCCAACAGCTTTACAGCTTCGTGGATTCCATGGTTGTCGGAAAAGGAATCGGAGATACGGCGCTTGCCGCAGTTGGAAACACAGGCTCCGTTCATTTTCTGATTATCGGCTTTGCCGTCGGACTGACGGGTGGCCTTGGCATCTGTATTTCGCATTCTTTTGGTGCAAACGATACAAAAAAGCTGCGGAAAGAGATTGCCATGTCGGTCTATATCTGCCTTGCCATCGGAATCGTGATCACAACGTTCAGCCTGCTTCTGATGCGGCGGCTGTTTATCTTTCTGCAGACGCCGGAGGATATGATGACGGATACTCTCGTGTATTTCGGAACAATCCTGGCCGGAAGCACCATCACGATTTTCAATAACTTTGTGATGACACTGCTCCGCTCGGTCGGAAACAGCAAGGTTCCGCTCGTCTCCATGGTGCTTTCTGCCATTGCCAATATTGTGCTGGATCTTCTCTTTGTGTTTCCGCTTCACATGGGTGTATTTGGAGCAGCACTTGCCACGGTTCTGGCGCAGGCGATTTCCGCGCTGTACTGCTTCTGGCACATCCTCCGTGCACCGGAATTGCTTCCACAGAAGGGGGACTGGAAAGCGGATGGAAAAATTCTTGCCGCGCTGACCGGAAAAGGTCTTCCGGTTGCAGTGATGAATTCTGTTACTGCCATCGGAGGAATGGTACTTCAGGTCTTTGTCAACCAGATGGGAACCGCCTATGTGGCTGCGTATGCGGCATGCATGAAGGTCTGCGGTCTGTTTGAGCAGCCGGGTGTGACCGTCGGACTGGCGCTTCTGACCTTTACCGGACAGAACTATGGAGCAAAGAAGTATGACAGAATCAAGAGCGGCGTATGGGCCGGTGTGATCCTGTCGATTCTGGTCAATCTGCCGTTTGCGGCGCTGGAAATTTTCGCGCCGAAATTCCTGGCATCTCTGATGCTGAACGATCCGACCGTCATTTCCTACACCTGTATCTTTCTTCCGCTCACCGGAATCGCATTGTTTCCGCTTGGATGGCTTTTCGTATTCCGAAACGCCTGCCAGGGCATGGGAAAAACGGTACTGCCGATGATTTCCGGTGTTGTTGAAGTTGTGATGCGTGTCGGCATCGTTCAGATTGCGGTTCCGCACTTTGCGTTCCGCGGTGTCGCATTCGCTGAGATTTCCGCATGGATTGGCGCGGGAGCGATGCTGATGGTTACGTATCTGGTGTATCAGGTGCGGCTGTCAAAAGGTGTTTCGAAGTAAAAATAAAAATCCCGGATTCTGGATACCTGCCGTAAAAAGCAGGAACCGAAAATCCGGGATTTTTGTTTTTGAAAGATTTAGTTGTTTTCCACCAGTGTTCCCATGTAATAGAAACCGCGGCACTCATCCAGATATACATTCTGCAGCGTGCCGATCAGGGAAGCATCACCTTTGAAATGAACGAGCGTATTGTTACTCATACGGCCGGTCACAAGGGACGGATCCTGTTCATTGATGCTCTCGACGAGAACTTCCTGAACTGTGTGGGTATGTCTTGCCGTTACCTCACGGGAGATTTCCTGTACTTCAGCAAGAAGACGGTCGAAACGGTCCTTCACAACATCGACCGGAATCTGATCCTCCATAGCGGCAGCCGGTGTTCCTGTTCTTCTGGAATACTGGAAGGTAAAGGCGCTGTCGTAGCGGACCTTACGTACCACATCCATCGTTTCGAGAAAATCTTCCTCTGTCTCGCCAGGGAAACCGACGATGATATCGGTTGTCAGGGAGACATCCGGTACTTTCGCGCGGATGCGGTCAACAAGGTTAAGATACTGCTCTTTCGTGTAGCGGCGGTTCATCAGCTTTAAGATGCGGCTGCTTCCGGACTGGAGCGGGAGATGAAGATGGAGGCAGACCTTTTCGCAGTCGCGCATCGCATCGATCAGCTCCTCAGAGAGATCCTTCGGGTGGGAGGTCATGAAACGGATGCGTTTCAGCCCTTCGATTTTATTAACCTCGCGCAGAAGCTGGGCAAACGTCATCGGCTCCTCAAGATTCTTTCCGTAAGAGTTGACGTTCTGACCGAGCAGCATGATCTCCACAACGCCGTCTGCAACGAGGCGTTTGATCTCTGCAACGATTTCCTCCGGCTTCCGGCTGCGCTCGCGGCCGCGCACATACGGTACGATACAGTAGCTGCAGAAGTTGTTGCAACCGAACATGATATTGACACCGGATTTGAACGGATATTTCCGGTCAACCGGAAGATTTTCCACGATCTTGTCGGTATCTTTCCAGATATCGATCACCATGCGGTCATCGGTCATACAGCGGACAAGGTATTCAGCGAAGCGGTAGATATTGTGGGTTCCGAAAATCAGGTTGACGAAATGATAGCTTTTTTTGAGCTTTTCGACAACGAGCGGCTCCTGCATCATGCATCCGCAGAGGGAGATGATCATGCCCGGATTTTTCTTTTTGTATTTGCCAAGCTGTCCGAGACGGCCGTAGACGCGAAGATTGGCGTTTTCACGGACGGTACAGGTATTGTAAACGACAAAGTCAGCATCCTCGGTCTCCACAATGTGGTAGCCGACGGTTTCCAGGATTCCCTCGAGCTTTTCAGAATCGCGGGCGTTCATCTGGCATCCGAATGTTGTGATACAGGCAGTCAGGAATTCTTTGCCGTTCTTTTTCGCGCGTTCTGGGACGAGCTGCTGTTTTAAGAGCGCCATAAAGTAATACTGGCGCTGCGGTTCTGCTTCCGGAGCCGGGAGTGTGATATCAACGTCCATCAGGTCGATGCCGGAAACCTCTGCATCCGGAATCGTTCTAAGATCTATTTCCATAGTTGCTGTTCCTCTTTTCTGGGTAGTAAAAATCGTGGCAGAATGCCGAGAAAAAAGACCCGTCGCATCGGATCTTATCTGTCTGTTATTTTATCGTATCTGTTGGAAAATAGCAAGAAAAAAAGGTGCTGCAATCGAAACAGAACACCAAACCGAAAATTTTACGGTTTTTCAAAATTATAACAAAATTTCAGAACCAATTCTTGACAAATGACAAAAATCGCGCTAAAATTACAGCCGTCGTGTAAGATAAATTCTGGGAAGAGAAAAAGTAAATGCGGAAAAAGCGTTTGCAGAGAGCTGTCGGAGAAGGTGCGAGACAGCAGCGTGTCCGGATTGAACATCATCTCGGAGAAGGGAAACCCAAAGAACTGTTTTTATTGTTTCATTAAGATAAAGACAGGATTCCAGTAGGTTTTCACGGGAGTTTCCCGTTACAGAAACCGCGTATGCTTGTGCGTGTATTCGTACTTGTTTCAAAGGAGAGACAAGGGTGGTTTGCGGAAAAAATATGGTCCGTCCCTGGTTATCGTGGGGCGGCTTTTTTTATGCAGAAACACCGGTAATACAGCCTGGCAAGAAACAAATCCTGCTGCAAAACACGCGCAGACAGGAAAAGGGAGGAAACATATGAAAGTGTACAAAAAAATCATGAACGGCGTGGCATTTGTCGAGAAATTGATTCTTGTGCTGTCCACGATCCTGATTGTTGTGCTTACGGTCGGAAATGTCCTGTCCCGTAAGATTCTGCATCAATCCTGGTCATTTACCGAGGAACTCGTTGTTGCGGTATTTGTCCTGATTACACTTCTCGCAGCAGCGCTTGCTGCCCGTGACGGAGAACTGGTCAATCTTTCTTTGCTGCCGGACCGTCTTTCTGCGAAGGCGAGAAGAATCCTGCTGGTTGTCAACACAGCATTTAGTGTTGCCTTTACCGTAGTTCTGTTTAAATACGGCATGGACAAGGTACTGACCCAGCTTGCCAACGGAAAGAGAACGTTCGTTTTAAACTGGCCGGAATGGATTTTCTGGTCTTTCGTACCGATCGGCGCAGCCTGCATGACGCTGCACATGATCGAATATCTGATTGATACATTCGTAAAAGCAAAAGAGGAGGGACAGAAAAAATGATCAGTGCAATTCTTTTTCTTTCATTCTTTGTTTTTCTGATCCTTGGTATCCCGATTGGCATCTGCCTTGGTCTGTCTTCGATCTGCGCGATCCTGTACTCCGGTACATCCCTGACCATCGTAGCAACCAATATGTATTCCGGTATTAGTAAATTTTTGCTCCTTGCCATTCCGTTCTTTGTATTGTCCGGAAACATTATGGCAAAAGCGGGCATTTCCAAACGACTGATTCGTTTCGTCGACACCTGCGTCGGCCATAAAAAAGGCGGTATCGCCATCGTATGCGTTATCGTAGCCTGCTTCTTTGGTGCGATTTCCGGTTCCGGTCCGGCAACCGTAGCAGCACTTGGTATGGTTCTGATCCCTGCCATGATTGAGCGAGGCGGATTTTCTGCTCCGTTTTCCACGGCCCTGATGGCGACGTCAAGTTCGATTGCGATCGTCATACCGCCGAGTATTGCATTCGTTGTTTATGCATCCATCACAGGCGTATCCATTGCCGATATGTTCACAGCAGGTATCGTTCCTGGTATTCTGATGGGTGTGGCCCTTGTCATCGTTGTTCTTCTGGAGGCAAAGAAACACAACATTCAGCCGACCCAGAAAAAAGCAACAGCCAAAGAAAGATGGGATGCCTTTAAAGATGCTTTCTGGGGATTCTTAATGCCGGTCATCATCCTTGGCGGTATCTATGGAAGTGTTTTCACCCCGACCGAGGCAGCTGCCGTTTCCGTTGTATACGGTCTGTTTGTCGGAATCTTTATTTATAAAGAGATCAAACTGGAAGACCTGTGGGATCTGATGGTAGATTCTGCCAAAACAACCGGTGGAATTATGCTGATCGTCGCAAGTGCTTCTCTGTTCTCCTTTGTCTGCACAAAGTTTGGTATTGCGCAGGCAGCATCGGATCTTCTTGGAAGCGTTGCTCATAACCAGTTTGTATTCCTTCTGATTGTCAATATCATTTTCCTGATTGCAGGATGCTTTATCGATGCAAACTCTGCCATGTATATTTTCATCCCGATTATGCTTCCGGTCTGCAAAGCCCTTGGCTATGACCTGGTAGCATTCGGTATCGTGGCAACGGTCAACCTGGCCATCGGACAGGTAACTCCGCCGGTCGGTGTCAACCTGTTTGTCGCCATTTCCGTAAAACTGAAAAAAGGAATGGAAGTTACCATTCAGCAGATTTCCAAAGCCGTTATGCCAATGATCGCAGCATCGGTAGCAGTTCTGCTTCTGATTACGTATGTTCCGCAGATTTCCACGTTCCTTCCAAAAGCGCTGGCAAAAGACGGAGCTTATACCGGAACGGTAGCTGCAGCAACGAATTCCGATACTTCCAGTGGCGATGGTTCGGATGGCAGCACAGCAGGAAATTCCTCCGGCAATGAGGATTACAATGATATCGCTGATTACAGTGACCTTGGATGGGAAGAGCAGACCTGGAACTTTACCTGCTCCACCACCGAGAACAGTACCTGGGCAGAAGGCGGACGCAAGTTCGGCGAGCTCATGGAAAAAGCAACCGGCGGCAAGATCAAAGTCAATGTATACGCCGCAGACCAGCTGACCAACGGAAACCAGTCTGAGGGAATCCAGGCACTGATGAACGGAGACCCGGTACAGATTTCGATGCACAGCAACCTGATTTACTCTGCGTTTGACCCGAGATTTAACGTCGTATCTCTTCCGTTCCTGTTTGATTCGGTAGAAGATGCGGATGCAAAACTGGACGGCAAAGCAGGCGAAAAATTAAAAGCAATCCTCGATGAGTACGGCCTGCACTGTATGGGAATCGCCGAGAACGGTTTCCGCCAGCTGACCAACAGCAAGCAGGAAGTCAAAACTGTCGATGACATGAAAAACCTGAAAATCCGTGTCGCAGGAAGTAACCTGCTGATGGAGTGCTACAAACGCTGGGGCGCCGATGCGACCAACATGAACTGGTCCGAGACCTACACCGCCCTGCAGCAGAAAACAGTAGAAGGCCAGGAGAATCCGCTGCCGGCTATCGACGCAGCCAGCGTACAGGAAGTACAGCCGTACTGCTCGATGTGGAATGCGATTTATGACTGCCTGTTCTTCTGCATTAACGGAGATATCTATAACAATCTGACTCCGGAACAGCAGAAAGTTGTCGATGAGGCCGGACAGAAAGCCGTCGATTACGAACGTGCGATCAACCGTGCCGGTGACGATGAGATCATGAACCGCTGGCAGAACGAGAACGGTGTCAAGATCACAAAATACGAAGATATGGACATCGATTCCTTCAAACAGTCCGTAGACGGTGTGGATGAGTGGTATCAGAAAGAGCTGGAAAGCCAGGGATATGACGATGCCAAAGATCTGATCGAAGTCTTTACAAAGAAAGATACTTCTTCTGCAGGTACATATGATGTAGAAGACAGAAGCGATCTCGACTGGCCGGAGCAGACCTGGAACTTCACCTGCTCCACGACAGAAACCAGTACCTGGGCAGAAGGCGGCCGGAAGTTCGGAGAACTGATCGAAAAAGCAACCGGCGGCAAGATCAAAGTCAACGTATACGCTGCAGATCAGCTGACCAATGGAAACCAGTCCGAGGGTATCCAGGCACTGATCGATGGAGATCCGGTACAGATTTCCATGCACAGCAACCTGATTTACTCTGCATTTGATCCGAGATTTAACGTCGTATCCCTTCCCTTCCTGTTTGATTCCGTAGAAGATGCGGATGCCAAACTGGACGGCGAGGCAGGCGAAAAATTAAAAGAGATCCTTGATGAGTACGGCCTGCACTGCATGGGAATCGCTGAGAACGGTTTCCGTCAGCTGACCAACAGCAAGCAGGAAGTAAAAACCGTCGATGATATGAAAAACCTGAAAATCCGTGTGGCAGGAAGCAACCTGTTGATGGAATGCTACAAACGCTGGGGCGCCGATGCGACCAACATGAACTGGTCCGAGACCTATACCGCCCTGCAGCAGAAAACCGTAGAAGGCCAGGAAAATCCGCTTCCGGCAATCGATGCAGCCAGCGTACAGGAAGTACAGCCGTACTGCTCGATGTGGAATGCAATTTATGATTGTCTGTTCTTCTGTATTAACGGAGACATTTATGACAGTATGACACCGGAGCAGCAGGAAGTGATCGATGAGTGCGGTCGTCTGGCAACACAGTACGAGCGTGAGATTAACCGCGCCGGTGATGATGAAATCATGAACCGCTGGCAGAATGAAAATGGTGTTACCATTACCAATTATGAGGATATGGGCATTGATTCTTTCAAACAGGCCGTAGACGGCGTAGACGAGTGGTATCAGAAAGAACTGGAAGGCCAGGGATATGATGATGCCAAAGAGCTGATTGATACGTTTACAAAATAGGCAGGTTCGTGAACATCTTTATAAGATTTGCTGAGTTTGCCTGAAAAAATAATGTAACAAACTACATATTTGGTAGAAAATAAAAATTAATCCATGACTTGGAGGTCTCTGGTGAGACTGCTTCCGGGCGTGGGTGGATTTTTTTATTTGAGTTTTCCAGGAAAACAGGTATACTGGATGGTATCAGAAAGCGGGAGATTTGAATCAATGAAACAGAAAAAAGAACGGGAAAAAGAAATCAGTCAATGGCCATGGATTTCCATGCTGCCGTTCGGAATCCTGGCGGGATACTGGGGAGATAAGGAAGTGCGGATCACGGCAATTTCAGAATATGGTTTTCAGACCCGTCTTGCGGTACCGGCTACGGCGGAGCAGAAAAACGCACCGTGGGAACTGGCATTTTACGATCAGAAAACAGCATCCTACCAGCGGATTCTTCTTCGTGATGCGACTCTGCTACAGGAAAAAGAAGAGGATTTTGATACGGTTTATACATTTGTGACAGACCAGGAAGACTACCGAAATGCGGTACAGCGCCTTGCCCTGCAATACAGCCAGTATATCCGGTGGAAAATGGAGGACGATGATGCCGCGCTTGCAGAAGAGATGACAGGATATCCTGCGGAGCAGGACGCGTTTCATCTGGAAAGCCTGGAAGAGCAGAAGAAGGTATGGTTTTCCGGGATCGGGAAGGAAACATTTACGGCATTGCAAAATGGCTTTGCGGAATCCGGGCAGCCCGGGCAGCCGGTCGAGCTGGCGCTCGAACTGGACCGGCCAGAATGGTATGAGGCGTATCTTTCGATGGAAAGTGCGGTGTTTTTTGATGCTTATTTTCGGAGAAATCAGATTCCGAATCCGCCGGTTTTCCACCCGGACCGGCTCTATATAGGAAATGCTTTTTGCCCGCATCTGGCGCCGAAAGAAGAGGAACTGTTTGCACTGATGGACAAAGCCTGCCGGGAGTCATTTTCAATTACGCTTACGTTTCCATTTTTGCTGGAAGAAAATCTGACGGAAACGCAAGCACGTCTGCAGCATCTTGCCAGATGGTGTGAACAAAAGAACAAAACCATTGAGATTGTCGTAAATGACTGGGGAACGGCCCATCTGGCATCTCAGTTTCCGGTGTTTTCCCTCTGCCTTGGCGTGCTGCTCAACAAGCGGAAAAAAGATCCGCGGATGACTTATAAGCTGGGGGATCGCACTCTGTTTGAACAAAACAGTGTCCATGCGGCGTTTTACCGGGACTATTTAAAAGAAGAATTTCGGATGGAACGGTATGAGTGGGAGAGCTGCGGCGATACCGATACCGGGAAGTTCCCGGAAGGGAAAAACAGTCTTCATCTTCCCTTTTATCAGACCAATACCTCGCAGTACTGTCCACTGTATGCGGCATGTACCAAAGGAAGCCGCGGCGCACAGACACCGGTGCGGGAATGCTCGGGCTTTTGTGAAAAGCAGGCGTTTTTATATCCGGAACATCTGCGGATGGTGGGAAGATATAATTCGCTATTTGGGGTGGATTTAGACGTATGGAAGAGAATGGAGGAAATGTTGGAGCTGCGTGGAGTGGATCGGGTGGTGGTGAATTTGTTATAGAAGAAAATAAAAAACAAACAAGACGACTTCTGAACATGAAGATATTGCTCATGGATTTGTGGCTTATCGAAAAACAGTGGCGCAAATTGACTTTGTTCGAAATTGAGATTATACTATAAAAAGATTACCAATTCTTTGGGAATGGATATAGAAAATCAAAAGACTTTTGAACAAGTTTGGCGTTATTGTGAAAGTTTTTTAATTTTACAATTACCACCAACAAGAGGATAAAATGTTCATTCTCCACATGAATGTAATATATGTGAATCCGATAGAACCCTTATGTCTTACCAGGAATAGAATGAAAAGATTGAACTTGGGGCTTAAGGCCTATGTGAACCGTATCATCAAAAGAACTGATGGCGTGGTAAATAAGACCTTTGTGCAGATGATGGAATCGCTTGGGTATGATATTGAACTTACTTATGTGAAAAGAAAAAAATAGAGAAGAGGTAGGAGAATGGCAAATATTCCGATTGCAGATAAACATGAAGACACGGCAACAAATCAGCATTTAGTTCCACAATGTTATATGAGGGAGTGGGCATATAATCCTAACAAATCGTCAGTATGGCTATATCAACGTGATAGTGGTGGTGAGGAAACTGATGTTGATAAAATAAATATTTCATATGGTTCAAAACAGATAAAGAAAATTAATGCCATAGATAATTATTATGACATAAAAGCAGGGTGTTATTTCATGCCACAAGAGGCATTAGATGAAATATTTGGACCGACTATGCATTTAACAGTAACTCTTGATGGGGTTAGTTTAGATACTGAAAAGAAACGTAACGAAAAATTTGGATTGTTTGATGAATGGATTGTATCCGGCGTAGATGGTAATGTTATTACTGAAGAGGAAAAAGTTGATCTAAAGAAATACTTTGATGAAGCAAGATTTGTTTTTATAGAAAAAGAATGGGATCACCAGTATGAAAATAATTGGAGAACCTATATTAATGATTTTTATAACAAGATTTTACAAACTAAAAGCGGTATAGGATGTAATAGTGTTGGTGAAAAAAATATAAGCACTCTTGTAACAGCAGAAATGATTTCAGAGATTATAAAGCTTTTGATAGTATTTGATATACGAGGATTTTCATCAGATGAATACATAAATGAACAAATTGATAGTATTTTTGACATTCTTCCTTCAGAAATATTCGATATGGAATTGGAGCCAGAAGATAGAATGCATCCGATGGAAACAACGGTAAGAGAATGTTTTAGACATCAGTTCATATTGCACCTTTGCTATGACATTTTAAAAGGGAATCAGATGTCAGGAATTGTTAAAACAATCTGGGAAGGATATAAAGAACATTTGATTCCAAGGTTTTGTTTAACAGACGCTAAACACCCTTTTATGACATCTGAAAGACCTGTTTTCATGAATATTCTAGATAATGGACAAAAAGAGCATATATTCGTTGCTTTGCCAACTATGTTGATATCAATGGGACGTGGAGATAAAGGACAGTTTTTTGTATGCAACCTTTCTCCGGACGAAGTTGATGCTTATAATAGAACAATTGCAAAGAATAATGAATTTATTATTTCGCGTGATAGTAATTTAGATGTTAATAAGATTTGGGGATAAGCATTCCTAACATTTATGTGAAGAGAGGTATAGAATAATGGCATATGAGAAGAAAAGTATTAGAGCAATTCTTGATGATGTGAATTGCCGTAGAGTATATTTGCCTGCTATTCAAAGAAAGTATGTATGTGGAGATAATCAAATTACAAAACTGATGGACTCAATTATGTTGGGTTACCCTATTGGAACGTTTCTATTTTGGAAGGTGAAAAAGGATGTTGTCAATAAAAAAGAATATTCGATGTATGAATTTATTAAGGATTACCATGAAAGAGATTTATATAAGAATCCGGCTGCACCACAGCCTTTTCCGGTTGGAAGTGGAGAAGATACATTATGGGCAGTTCTTGATGGTCAACAGAGATTAACATCACTGTATATTGCTCTTCAGGGAAGTATGAGTAGAAAACTTCCAAATAAAAGATGGAAAAATGATGATGCTTTTCCTAAGAAGGAAATGTATTTTGATTTACACAGTCAGAATACCGAAGATGATGATATTTCATATGAATTTAAGTTTTTAACATCAGTTGAGGCTGCAAAAAATAAAGATGATCATCTATGGTATTTAGTCAAGGATATTTTGAAATATTCTCAGGATGAACTTGTAACTGAATTGATTATTCCAAATGGATGGGCAACAGATAAGATAGCAATGAAAAATATCTCTTTGTTACATACTCGATTAGTAGGGGATCAGATTATCAACTTCTTTGAGGTTGAAGCAGATAGTATTGATAGTGTTTTAGACATTTTTGTAAGAGTGAACTCTGGTGGAACTGTTCTTTCTAAGAGTGATCTTCTGTTTTCTACTATTGTTTCCCACTGGGATAAAGCAAGAGATGAAATAGACAAGCTTCTTTCTGATATAAACAAAACGGGAGAAGGTTATAAATTCAGCAATGATTTTATTATGAGAACTTGTTTGTATGTTCTTGAAATGTCTGTAACCTTAAAAGTTGAAACGTTCAAAAAGGATAGTGTCCTAAAGATTAAGGAAAACTGGGAGAGTATCAGTGGAGCTATAAAATCAACGGTTAATTTGCTGAATGATTTTGGTTTTAATTCGGAAAACATTATATCTTATGTCGCTATATCACCAATCGTATATTACATCTATCATGGCGGTAAACTTGATGCTGAGAGTAGAGCAGAACTGAGAAAGTATATTGTAATTGCTCAGGTAAAGCAGATATTTGGTACTGCTTCAAATTCTGCACTTACTAATATAAGAGAGGCACTTAAAGTTGCTCCGAAAGATTCATTTAGTATGGATAATTTGAAAAATGTAAGATTCACGGGTGAACGTAGTCTTCGATATACAGCAGAAGAAATTGATGCGATGTTTGATACATATGAAATTGGTGCTTATACCTTTATGATTTTATCGCTTCTATATCCGAACTTAAAGTATAGCCAAAAGGGATTTCATCAGGATCATATGCATCCACATACTTCGTTTGAGGAAGAAAAGATAAAAGATTTATCATTGGCAAGTGGTGACAAGATTGACGATGAGACAAGAGAAGATTGGAGAAGAAGAAGGAATACACTTGCAAATCTTCAGCTTCTAGAAGGTAGAGAGAATGAAAAGAAGAACGCTACACCGTTAATTGAATGGTTGAAGAAACCGGAAAATATGGACAATGCAAAATATCTTCCTGATGGAATATCGTACGAACTATCTAATTTTGAGCAGTTTATGGAAGAACGACAAAAACTAATGAGTGATGCATTAAAAGCTATTTTGATATAGAAAGCTTGCACGTAATTCTGCCATCAAAAAAATGGCAGAAAAAATTGTTAGACCTATCTTGACATATGCTGATGAAGCACATCATGCGGTTGCGCCAGTGCTGAAAAGAGTTGTGCAATACTATCGGACAGAATTTACGATAGGCCTGACGGCGACGGATCAGCGGCCGGATAAAAGAAAGCTGGAAACGGTGTTTGGATCGTATACGACTTCGTTATCCTTAAAAGAAGCGATGGAAAAGGGAGTGGTCGCGAAAGCGAATGTTTACCGGATTGAAACGAATCTTGATCTTTCCAGTGTAAGGTTTAATGGGCGGGATTATGTCAATGCGGATCTGGAGAAAAGAATCCGGGTCACTTCAAGAAATGAGCTGATTGTCCAGGTACTTTCAGAGTATTTTACGTCTGGCGAAGCGGGCACGAGACAGGGTGTTGTTTTTTGTGTCAATGTTGCGCATGCGAACGAAATGGCAAAGCTCCTTAATAAGGCAAGTATTTCAGCGGCCAGCTACACAAGGCAGACAAAAAATCAAAGTTCTGTTATGAAAGCGTTCAAAGAAAAGGAAATTCGTTTCCTGTGTGCCTGCAATATGATTTCAGAGAGATGGGATTATCCGGAACTCGGCATTCTGGTGATGGCAAGGCCTACGCTTTCCAAGGTTCTTTATCTGCAGCAGGTCGGAAGGGGACTGCGGAAAACGGACACCAAGAAAAATGTGATTGTGATTGACGTAGTCGATGAGTACGGCGCCATGATCAAGCCCTGCAGTATGCATTCTGTTTTTGCCAATCCTTATTATGTTCCATTTGGCGATATCACAAAAATGGATTATAAACCGGGAGATCTGGTGGTGATTGATGGAATGGAAGAGCGGATTGAGCGGATTACAGAGGTGGATATCCATTCTTTTGAAGAAAAATACGGCGATTATCTGAGCCAGGAGCAGGTTGCCAGGGAATATTTTGTGAATACGGGAACCATCACAAGCTGGATCAGAGCCGGAAAATTAACGCCAGAAGTGCAGTACAAATTCGGCAGTAAAACATTATATTTATTCAGTCCGAATGAAGTGGAAAAATATCGGAAGCAGCTTGGAATTAAGGAACACAACGATGCGACCATCAAAGAAGATTTTTTTGCGTTCCTGGAAGAAAGAGATTATTCACTTTCTTATAAAATGCCGTTTCTGCTGGCTTTTATCCGTCATGTGGATTCCATTGGAGATGCAAAAATAGAAGAGGTTCTGGGAGACTATATTGCTTTTTATCAGGACAGAATAACCTGGGGACTTCCCGTAGACCGGAGCACCTGCCCGTATAATGAAACGATGCTGCAGGATAAGAAAGCAATGCAGAGAAGCATGCTGACCAATCCGTTTGAGAAATTTGAGAGAAAACGGTTCCTGTATTATTCGAAAGATCTGAGTGTTCTCTCAATGAATCACGCGCTGTACAGCCAGATGGAAGCAAAGGACTGGGAGCGGGTGAGAAGGCAGATGGAGGAAGATCTGAAGGAGTATTATGCGAAAGTGGAAGGAGCTGTGCTGGTGAAGAGATAGCGGAAAGAATTTCTTCCCCAGAGATTTGATTTGGAAAGGTGCGTGTAAATATAGCAGGATACAAGAGATTACCGGTGGAATTTGAAGATTTTCAGGAAGTTTGAAAATTTGGATTTTACTATGTGGATAAAACAAAGCTGATTGAACAGCTTTTTGAAAGTAAACGGTAAATTCCGAGTACCTTTTTATCCCACTACATTTATGCCATAATCATACTGACCAAATTAACATAGTCCAAAAAGTTCAGTACTCAACTTTTTAGACTGACTATAATTAAGGGAGGGATGGTATGGCTACGCAAACCAGTTTTATAGCGCAGCAGATCAGGATCCGGCAGTGGGCAGAACAAATTCGTGCCTGTCAGAACCGTCCGGCGGGCATGGATGTTGACACCTGGTGCGTACAGAACAATCTCACAAAATCTAATTATTATTACCGGCTCCGGCGTGTGCGTAAAGCATGTCTGGATTAGATACCGGCTGCAGAATCCCCAGCCTTTATAGAGCTGCCTGCCCCGGTGTCAAAAGAGCATGACCTATGCAGACAAACACTTGCCAGCCCTGTGACCGGCATGGAACCTGTCGTCCACATTCAAAACACAAAAGGGCTGTCAGCGGAAATATTTCCCGGTGCATCACCAGAGATCATCCGTCAGCTTGTCGAGATATTCCATCATGCTGAATGATGCGGATGCTTCCGGTTTTAAAAAAGTTTATCTGGCGATGGGATTTACGGATCTCCGGCGTGGGATTGATGGTTGACATATGCACCAATGCAATAGTGCATGCTTTCCAAAGATTCAGAGCACCCTTTTCCGGCAACAAAAATAAAGCTGCTGTTTCACGAATCTTTGTTCGTTAAAACAGCAGCCCCTTAATATGTTGAATGAAATAGGTGGGGTGACATTCCCACATCTCCAACTAGGGTGACGGCTGCCCGTTCCGTCCTCTGCTTTCATTCAATATATTCTATGCTCTTACAATGTTATTATACAATAGCTTATTTATTTGTCAAGTTTTTTTAAAGTTCCCTTGGCAATAAAATTTTTAACTCGTTTGGGATTCAATACGTACATTGAACGCGCGTAATAAATATTATGAGTGGATATTCTGACAGCTACTTTTACGTATTCTCCATTTATGTAGTATTCTTTTGTGAATTCTATAGAATCATCTTTAGCGTTTTTTCCAACATAATCAGGATTGGCAATGATATTACTTAATTCGCTGCCGTATTGTGCGAAATCATCAGGATGAGAAGTTTTCATATGTTCTATATTGGAATCTGCTATATAAATAGGTGTTCCGGCTGGAATGTCCAATTCAAGTATTTCTACGATTCGCGCTGAAAAAACGCCAATTTTCTTTCTCATGTTTTTCGAAACACCTCTTTTCGATATTATGTTTGCTGCGAAATAAGGAAGATCTGACTTATTTCATATATCAGTTGTTTTCAGTTTTTTCTCTTTTATTCAACATCTTAAGGATATCATGAAAATAAAAAAAATGAGCAAGTTCTGTCAGGCATGAGCCCTATCCAGTGAAAACTCATTTCTTAATTTGTATGATAAGTTACACAGGAAAAAAAGTCAAGATAAAAGTATGAACAAATAACGTGAGTGTTTAACGAAAGGAATTCATTCGGTAAAAGATACAAATAATGGTGATGAAAAGTTTTTTGAAATAATAAAAAGAGATCGGCTTGCGATTTGATCTGCCAAATGTTAAAATTAAAATGCATTGTGGTAGATGAAAGCAAACAGACAGTTTACTCCAGAGATTAGCTTCGGAAAGGAGCATGTAGATATGGCAGAATGGAAGAAATTGCCGGTTGGACTTGAAAATTTTCAGGAAATTCAAAAATCCGGGTTCTACTATGTAGATAAAACAAAATTAATTGAACAGCTTCTTGAAAACTGGAGCAAGGTGAATCTTTTTACCAGACCACGCCGATTTGGAAAAACCTTAAATATGAGTATGCTTAAGAGTTTTTTTGAAATTGGAGCAGATCGAACGCTGTTTGATGGTCTCTATATTTCCCGGAACCAAAAGCTGTGTGAGGAATATATGGGAAAGTACCCTGTTGTTTTCCTGTCGCTCAAAGGAATTGACGGCTTATCCTTTGAAGCCGCAAAATACCGTTTAACGGAGTTGATCGGGGTGGAAGCAGAGCGATTTGCATTTTTAGCGGACAGTGAAAAATTGACGGAAAATGAGCGGAGAAAATATCGGGCGATTATCCATTTAGTGAATGATAAATATTCCATGGATGAGGATATGCTTGTCTCCAGTCTGCAGACATTATCCTGGCTGGGTTGTGAAATCAAACAGGGAATCTGGAGATGGTTTTGCGGATATTCTGCTTAAACCGAAAAATCCGGATGCGGGAATCATCGTGGAATTGAAAAATGTCCGCTCCCTGCATGATCTCGATCAGGCGTGTGAAAGAGCGCTGGAGCAGATCAAGGACCGCAGATATGATACAGAACTTCGCGAGGATGGACGAAATGATATTCTTGCATATGGAATTGCATTCTGCAGAAAACGGTGTAAAGTGGTGGTGGAAAAACTATGAAAATCACAGCAGGCCTGGGCTCCATTGATGACTATCCCCGTTACGTCCGCGCCGGAGCAGACGAGCTGTTCTGCGGTTACGTTCCATTTTCCTGGTCAGAAAAATACGGAACGGTTCTGCCGCTGAATCGGAGAGAGGTTTTAAACTATAACGTACAAATTGGATCGTTCAGTGAACTGGAAATTCTGGCCAATATGGTGCAGAAATACCAGAAGCCAGTGCACCTGACGTTCAATTCATTGTATTATCGGCCGGAGCAGTATGAAGAAATTGCACGGATCATCCAACAGTGCCGCAGCATAGGGTTTGAAAGTTATATTCTTGCGGATCCCGCGCTGCTTGTGTACCTGCGAAAAGAAAAGATCGACTGTGAGGTGCATCTGAGCGGGGATTTGGGAACGGTGAATTCTGCGATGACAGAGGTTTTTGCGAAAGAATACCCGAAGAGGATCATTTTCCAGCGCAAAAATACGATCTCGGAAATGCGTGCAGTGATTCGGCATATAACTGCGCAGAAAGAAGCCGCTCGAAAAGAATGGACTTATCCAACGGAGTTCGAGGCATTTGCTTTGAATGAACTGTGCCAGTTCAGTGGTGCTTTCTGCAATTCCCTGCACTGCGATGAAATGGGATATCTTTGCCGGGTTCCTTACTGGAGAAAACCGGTGTCATGTGCCAACAGATGTTTTTCAGAAAACTTTTTGGAAAAGGATATAGCGCCGGACAAGAGAGTTTCAGTTCCGAAAGAGGATTCTGTATTGAAAAATGATCCTGAATTAGAAAGGGATTTGGCATTAGAAAATGATGCTGCATCGGAAACGACGGATCCAATATCAGAGGATGGCTATCTCTGCGGCGCAACCGGCTGCGGCCTGTGTACATTAAAACAGCTTTCCGATGCCGGAATCACTCATCTGAAGCTGGTAGGCCGAGGAAATTATACCAATTTTATGGAGCGTGATATCCGAAATCTGCGCCGCATGCTGGAGATTCTGGAGGATTCTTCTACGGAAGAAGAATATATCCGAGCGATGAAAGCAGAGCTTTTTCCAAATGGATGCAGTCACATGTGCTATGCCAGATAAAATATGTCAACTCTTTCTGAAGTAATGCATTTGGGATTGACATATTTTCGTATCACATATAATATAATGTTAAAGACAGGCAACTTGAGTGTCTGCCAAGCGGTAAAGTAAGATGTTGTGCCAGAAAGCAGTGTCTTATGAGCTTTATAAGGGTTTAACACAATCTGGCTAGAGGTTAGTCTTCGAAAGAAAATGTAAGAAAGGCTCTGCGTATGCAGGGTCTTTCTTAATCTAAAGAAATAGTGGAGAATGTAATGAGAAGTGTTTTCCCAACACGCTTTAATAATTAACATAATGATGAATCGTCTTCTGCGCCAGATGATACTGCTCCAGCATCATGGCGATTTTTCCTTTTTTCAGGGAAATTAGCTTTGCAGCATGTCTGATTTCCGGCATTCTGGGATCGGTAAATTATTATAAGAGAGGGAATCTTGACCTGAAAACGGCAGGTGTGCTTTCGGCCGGAAGTTTTGTCGGCGCGCTTGCCGGTGTCAAGATCAACCTTCTGATTCCGGCGGACACGATGAAAATAATTCTATATCTCGTTGTTCTGCTCTCCGGAATTTCCATCCTGCTTCGGAAAGACAAGCCGGGAAATACAGAGAAAAAAGCAGTCTAGAGCGTTCCGTTTTAACTGGTACTTGGTGCTGTAACCGGTGCTGTCTGTGCCGCTTCCGGTGCAGGCGGGCCGGTGCTCCTGGTCGCACATGGCATCGGTGTCTTTGCCGGAAGCAAAAATGCAACGAAAATCAACCAGACGCTGCTGAAACGGATCGTGGCTGTGGCTTCGATTGCGATCGCGTGCATCAAACTCTTTCTCTGATTGAAAAACTAGAGTGTGTTTGAAAAACCATTTCCGCAGCCTGCACGCCCCACTTTGCGGTATATTTTGCCCTCATTCAGTCGCCGTAGCCCGCTACGCCTCCTTCATTCAGACAAAATCTCCCACAAATTGGAACATGCAGACTACGAAAAGCCTTTTTCAAACACACTCTAGCGCTTTGCACACAAACTTTAGTTAGAAGCGTATCCCAATTGTTCTTATTGACTAAATATTTCCTCAGGGAATACAATATAGAAAAAGTAAAAAGGAGGGATACCATGCAGGCACTTTCAAAGAAAAAAACCGGTGATATCTGTACCATTAAATGGATGTTTGGAATCCCTGATGTTCTGGATTTCCTCCGAAGCCGTAAAATCAAAGAAGGCAGCACCGTACAGGTCATCCAGAGAATAAACGGTGGATTGATCCTTGGCATGGATGGAAAACGGATTGCAATGTGTGATGCAGCTGCAGACCGGATTCAGGTATGAAAGGAAGAAAAATCAAAATGAGCGGAACCTTGGAAGAGGAGCCGCTCATTTTGATTTTCCAAATACCCACAAAAGAATTTTCGTAGATAAGTGTGCAGACTACGGAAATGATTTTTAATAAATATGCGCCAGGAAGTTTTTAAGCTTTTCTTTACATAGAACCGTTGCGAAACAGCCGCCAGATAGAGTAAAATAGAGCAGATCTTAAGAAAAAGGAAGTTGGACTTTTATGACATTATTAGAACAGATACAAAAAGAACATGCCGCTGCTTTTACGCACGGCGGAAAATTTCATGCGGATGATGTGTTCTCTGCGGCACTGCTTCTGCATTTTAATCCGCAGCTTACCATCCAGCGCGGAAATCGTGTGCCGGAGGATTTTGACGGGATTGTTTTTGATATTGGAAGAGGAGAATACGACCATCACCAGAAAGACAGCCGGATCCGGGAAAACCAGGTTCCGTACGCGGCGTTTGGCCTTTTATGGGAGGCACTTGGCACAGAAATTTTAAGTCCGGAGATGGCCGCGCGGTTTGACGAGAAGTTTGTACAGCCGCTCGATCTCAATGATAATACAGGAGAAAAGAATGAGCTCGCCAGTATGATCGGCATGTTCAATCCGGTATGGGATGATAACAGCGGAAGCGATGCTGCTTTCCTGGAAGCGGTGGCAGTGGCCGGACGGATTTTGGAACATAAATGGGAGCGTTTTCGTGCGGATGAGCGGGCGGAGCAGCAGTTTGCAGCTCTTCTTGCCGAACACAGGAAGCGGATCGCAGCGGAGAAAAAGGCAGGAACAATGGATGAAAAGATTCTGATTCTGTCGGAATTTTTTCCATGTCAGAAACAGCTTTCCGCGACTGAAATTGCATTTCTGATATTCCCATCGAACCGCGGCGGTTACTGCGTGCAGCCGGTTCGAAAAGAAAATTCATTCAATTACAAGTATGATTTTCCGGAAACATGGCTTGGCCTGGAAAAAGAAGCACTGCAGGAAGCGACGGGGCTTTCCGATGTGTCTTTCTGCCACAAAGGAGGATTTCTTCTCACCGCAGAAACGCTTGACGATGCCGTCGCTGCCTGTCGCATCAGCCTTGCGGGAATGCCAAAAGCACCGGTTCTGATCCACATCGGTACCGATGCGATTGATGCGGATGACGCGCTTTTGCGGCAGATGCCGGGCATGGAGCATGCAGTTATTCTTCATAAACCGCTGCCGGAGGCCCCGGAACTGAACATCTGTGGCAGTTATGCCGTGTCATCACTTGAAAAAGCAGAATGGAAGATACGCCTGCGGGAATACCTGTCGGACTTGTTAAAAGAAAAGCCGGAGGCTGTCTGTGTCAGCGGTGATCTCTTTGCGGCCTATCCGGTCATGCACCAACTCCGCAAGAAACATATTCCGGTTCTGACGGTATCAGAGCAGAATGGAAAACGGCTTCTGATCCGCATTCCGTCCGGTTCCTGAGAATTTACAGAGAATCTCTCTCAATTTCACGCGTTAAACAGAAAAATTCCTCAATATGTGATCTGTTTCTTTGCATCTGCTGTTGTCTGTGATACAATATAGAAAATACGTGAAATTTTTTGCACAATGAAAACGAATGATATCATTTTTGGTTTATCTTCAAAAAAAAGAGGCCAGACTTTACAGGAACGATACATTTTTGTGATTTCATCCGAACGGCCTCAAAAGCAGAAAATGGCAGGCAGAAATCGACAAACAGCAGAGAGGAGAGCAAAACATATATGATTTCAAAGAAAAAATTTGGCACAACGGTAACAGCGTTCGGCGTGGCAGCCGGAATGCTTCTCGGTTCGGCTGCACCGGCGCATGCAGAGGAGACAGCGAAAACGGTGCAGGAAACGCAGAAAGATCAGGCGGATGCACCGGCCACGCAAAGTGAAACGGAAAACGGAAACACAGAAGAAGCCGTTGTTCCGGCTGTAGAAACACAGGAAACCGAGACACCAGCAGAAGAACCGTCCGTACCATCTCAGGATGAAAATGCCGCTTCCACAGAGGAGCCAGAAGTACCGGAAACGCCAGAACCGACAGAGGATCCGACTCCAACGGAGACACCGGAAGACCCGAATCCAGGCGAGATGCCGGAGCCATCTCCAAGTGAAACCCCGGAACCAACTCCAGGCGAAACTCCAGAACCGTCGGTAACGCCATCCCCAAGTGAAACGCCGACTCCAGCCCCGTCCGAAACCCCGGAACCAACAGAAACACCGGTGCCAACCGAGACGCCTGCACCAGCACCGACAGAAACACCGAAAAATGATGAGACACAGGCGGATGACTGGATTCAGACGATTGATTACGGAAAATATATCAGCTCCATGAAAAAAGATCTCCGCGCAGGTTTCGCACAGGTCGACAAAGCGTATGCCTACGCAAAGGTCGATACCAGATTAAACGTCCGCGAAAGCGGTTCCACCAGCGCACGGATCGTGGGAACACTTCCGGCAAAGGCACTCTGCTTTGTGATCGCCGATGCGGATCAGGAGTGGGTTTATATTGAATCGGGCGACGTCCGCGGCTTTGTCCGTACGGATTATCTGCAACAGGGAAAAGAGGCGCTGGAATATGTAACCGGCACCGGAGAGGATCAGATGAAACTGGCGGATCAGGTGATCGATCCGTCTGAAAATGAAGCCTTTCCCTATAAAAAAGAAACGGTTTATGAAGTAAAAACCTCAACCGGAAACGGTATTATCACATTTGCAAAACAGTTCGTTGGCAGACCATACGTCTGGGGTGGAAACTCCCTGACGGACGGTATTGACTGCTCTCATTTTGTATGGCAGATTCTGACCCGTTGCGGTGCGTACGACGGTGAATATACGACCTCCGGCGGATGGCGCAGCCTTGGAACGGAGGTTGCAAGCCTGGATGAGGCACGCGCAGGCGATGTTATTTGCTATAATGGCCATGTGGCGCTGTATGACGGAGAAGGAAAAATCGTAGAAGCGCTGAATGAAAACGCCGGTATCACCTGCGACCGCCCGGTGGACTGTGACACGATTCTGACGATCCGTCGTTTTGCAGCCGACGATGAAATCGGTGGAACGAACGCAGAAAAGATCTGGAATTACTTCCTGATGCACGGATTTACAAAAGAAGGAGCCGCCGGTATTATGGGAAATATTGCAAACGAGGCATCCACAGACCTCAATCCGACACTGCTTGAGTATGGCTCTACCAGCCGCACAAGCCTGAGCGGAGAGCAGTACACGAACCTTGTTGATGCCGGAATCATTTCCCGTGACGAAGTGATCCGAAGTTCCCGTTTTGGCCTTTACAGTGGCGGAAGATATGGATATGGTCTCTGTGGTTTTACAGATCCAACGATCAAAGAGTATCTGTGCCGATATACCATTGATCTTGGAAAGAGCCTTGGAAGCCTGTCCGGCCAGCTCGACAGTCTGATGGCCTACCTTTCCGACTACAATCCGAATCTGCTGGACAGACTGAAAAATGCCGAAGATGTTGACACTGCAGCAACTGCCTTTATGCGTGAATACGAAAAATGCGCAAACCAGAGCACACAGCAGAAACTGCGTACAACAGCAGCAGAACAGATCTACAATGTTATGGAATCGTATGATTCGCCGGTAGATATAGAATAAACGAACAGATGATGAAAACGTGTTAAAGAAAATCCTCCGCAGCAGAAAGATTCTGTGTGGAGGATTTTCTTACAGTAAAATAATTGAATTTATGTATGATTTTTTACTTCCAGCTTTTCAGTTTGTCCGCTTCCGGAGTCTGCAGCAGAATTTCTTTACAGGCCAAAAGAGAAGGACTCACATAATCACAAAATGGAAAAAGCTTTTTTGTATACGGTGTCAGATCCGGGATCATGCAGGAGATGGCACCAGCTGCACGCGCGGCCTTCAGACCATTGATGCTGTCTTCGGCTACCATGCATGCAGCAATCGGAACTTTCAGAAGAGACGCTGCTTTTAAGAAAATTTCCGGATCCGGCTTGCTGTTGATTACCTCATCTCCACAGACCGAAGCATCGATATACTGGTCAATGCCGGACTGTTTCCAGTATCCTTCCGCAACGCGCCGTGTTGTGGAAGTGGCAACCGCAACTTTAATCGAATGTTCCTTCAGCCAGGAAAGAAACTCGTGAAGTCCCGGCTTTTCCGGTACACCATTTCGCTGAATATAATCATTTAGATACGCCGTGCGGATTGCGCGTCCTTCATCGTATGTCACCTGTCCGTGAAACCATTCCTCAAACAGCTTTCTGCTCCGCGGAAGCGCGCTGCCGCGCATCTGTGAAAGATGTTCCTCCGTGAGCGTAAAATTCAGCTCCCGGGCAGCTTTTTGCCAGCCCTCTTTCATTACAATCTCGGTGTCAAACAGGATACCATCCATATCAAATAATACTGCCTTTATCATAAATGCGACCTCCCAGAGAGTAAAAGAAAACAGACGGTTTTCGTTTACTCTGTACTCTGATTTTTTTAAAACTACCTTCAGTATACGAAAAATCCTGAAAAAAGACAAGTGCATGACTGGATCAGTGCATATTACAATCACACTTGACTTCAAGTAAGCTTAAAGTGCTATTCTGATAAAAAAGGACAAATTAGGAGGAATAACAGAATGGAAAAGTCAACGGTTTATTTTACCGACTTTCGATGTCCTGTGGGAACGAGTCAGCTTGACAAGCTGAAAAAACTCTGTATCGCTGCTGGCGTCAAAGACATTGATATGGAAGGTAAATTTGTTGCAATCAAAATGCATTTTGGCGAACTGGGAAACATGGCGTTTCTTCGTCCGAATTATGCGAAAGTGGTTGCAGATCTCTGTAAAGAGCAGGGAGGTCTTCCGTTCCTGACAGACTGCAATACGTTATATCCGGGCAGCAGAAAAAATGCCCTGGAGCACCTTGACTGCGCAAATCTGAACGGATTCAATACCATTACCACAGGATGCCAGATTATCATCGGAGATGGACTGCGAGGAACCGATGAAATTGAGGTTCCGGTTGTCAACGGAGAATACTGCAAAACAGCATTGATTGGCCATGCGATCATGGACGCAGATATTTTTATCAGTCTGAGCCATTTCAAAGGCCATGAAGCAACGGGCTTTGGCGGTGCACTGAAAAATATCGGTATGGGATGCGGAAGCCGCGCCGGAAAGATGCAGCAGCATGCCAGTGGAAAACCGGCGATCAATACGGATGTCTGTCGTGGCTGCCACCGCTGTGCAAAAGAATGCGGAAGCGATGCAATTTCCTATGTGGATAAAAAAGCAGTCATTGACTATGACAAATGCAAAGGATGCGGCCGCTGCATCGGTGCCTGCAGTTTTGATGCGGTTTATAATCCAAACAGCAGTGCAAACGAGCTTCTCGACCGGAAAATGGCTGAGTATGCACAGGCTGTCTGTCATGGACGTCCGTGTTTCCATATCTCTCTGGTACAGGATATCAGCCCGAACTGTGACTGCCATGGGGAGAACGATGCTCCGATCCTGCCGGATATCGGAATGTTTGCAAGCTTCGACCCGGTTGCTCTTGACCAGGCGTGTGCCGATGCCTGCCTGAAGGCAACTCCGATCGAAAACAGCCAGCTTGGCGAACATCTTGCAGAGCCGGGATGGCACTGCCACCACGATCATTTCAAGGATTCCAACCCGAACATTGAATGGCAGGCAACCCTTGACCAGGCAGAGAAAATTGGTCTTGGTACGAGACAGTATGAACTGAAACGTATCAAATAATAATACAAAAAAATGCTTTAGGGCAGATGAACAACAGCGGAAAGCTCCAGCTTCTCGAATGAAAAATCAACGAGAAGCTGGAGCTTTTTAAGGCCAGATTGTATTTTCTTCAGAAATAACAACGGTTTTTTTCATCCATTTGCGTGATCGCCACCGGATCAGATAATTTACACCACGGAACGCCTCATCCATGCCAAAAGCGATCCAGCATCCGAATAATCCGAATCCCATTTTTACACCAAGCAGATAGGAGAAGAATACACTCATCAGCCAGCAGGAGAGAATGGAAACACCCATAGGGAAAACCACATCGCCTGCTCCGCGCAAGGAATTTTCCTCAATGTGATTAAAGCCTCGAAAAATTTCCACGAAAATATCAAAAAACAAAATGGTATGTCCGATCGAAAGGATCGCAGGATCGTCTGTAAAGATCCGCAGCAGCACGGAACCAAAGCAGGCAAGGAGCGTGGATAGGCAGGCATTCAGCAAAATTGTGATTTTTAAATTCTGCAAATTCAGCTGATAAGCCTGTTCGTATTTTCCGGCGCCGGTAAGCCAGCTGATCAGCAACGAGGTCGAAAGACCAAGGGAGAGGCCTAGGACATACACGTAAAAAACAAGTGTGGAAACATAAATTTTGGCGGAAACAGCCTGCACACCGACAAGTGCAATAATGGAGGTTGTCACTACCTGGGATACAGAATAGGAAAGCGTACTGATACCGCCTGGAATTCCGATTTGAAGCACTTTTGGTAAAATCCGGAAACTGCTGCGTATGGACTTATGACGGAAGTCAAGGCCAAGCGGAAGAACCAGGAGCAGCAGAAGCATGGTAAAAGCGGCACAGCCCTCACTGAAGGCATAGGCACAGGCAATCCCTTCTACGCCGTGAAGCGGCAGTTCGACCGGCTGAAAGACGATCAGATAATTTAAAAGGGCATTCAGCGCATTCATTCCAAGGGTAACAAATACCGATATTTTGGGCTTTCCATAGCTTTTAAATATGGCACTGCAGATGGACACGAACGCGGCAAAAAAGGAAACACGAATGCAGATTCTCAGGTAAGAAGAGGCATATGTTAATACCTGGCCGGATAAATTCATCTGCCGCATCAGGGGCATGGAAAAGAACGAAAGTGTAGCACCAAGGAGAACGCTTAACCCGGCACCTGCAAACAGCGCACAGAAAGCAGCATCGGATGCATTTTTTTCCTTTTTGGCACCAAGATTCTGGCTGATTACGATGGACGCACCGGTACTGATTACGGAATAGAAATTCAGAATCATGCCCATAAACTGTCCGGCGGAACCAACGGCAGCAACTGCTTCATCGGAATAAAAGGACAAAGTAAAAGTATTGACGGTGCTCATCAGATTCATCAAAAACATTTCCAGAAACAGGGGAAGAAAAATCTTTGGGAGAGTCATCGTTCCCTGTGGCGTTTCTACTTTGCCCAGATCTGGATTGTAAAAGGATTTCCACATAAAGTCTGTCGTTACTCCTTTCAGAAAATAGTAACAGAATTGGATTTTAGCAGTTCTGAAGAAACCTGCACGGTAACCGGGTGATCTGCAAAAGAGCGGCGGACATAGAAAATCAGTCGTCCATGGTACAACCGGCGGCAGGAAGAAGCATACTCGGTGCAGTCTGCAGCATTTCCGTTTTCAATTCCAAGAAGGACGCCTCCGTCTGTCGTTACCTGAACCATGGAGGAATCTCCGAAGCAGAAAGCACCATCTCTGTCGGCGGCATAAACTTCGAACTGCAGAAGCGGATTTTCCGGTAAAACAGCGGAATTTTCTTTGGACGGCTTCCAGGGTCGGATCTGCAGGGCACAAGGCATAGAAGTCGTTTTCAGCTCATCCTTTGCTTCAAAAGTACAGGAAGCCCCGCCCTTTTGTGCCGCAAGCTTTCCAGAAGCAAGAACCATCAGCGTGCCCGGCTGAAAGGGAACGATCCAGCGAATCGAATCTTCAGTATAGGAAGCCTCCTTTTTGCCGAGACTGATTCCGTTTAAGAATAATTCCGCTTCGGAAAGGTTTGTGTAGCAGCGGACTTCGATATCTTCTCCATCACAGTAATTCCAGCTTTCGAATAATGGCTGCCAGCTTTCTCTCATGGAGTCTGCCCGCTGTGTGGAAAGATGGCACATCGGTTTGGATGACCAGAAGCTCATCCGCCGGTAAAACCCGGATTTTTCAAAGCCAGCCATCGTAAGAAGCCCGGCTTCAGAAGCTCGAAGCGGCCATCCGTGTGCCTCTCCCATATAATCAATGCCTGTCCAGAGAAACTGTCCGCTGATATATTCGTTTTCGGTTACCGCATGCCAGGCAGCAAGATCATGTCCGTTTTCGCTGCCTAAAAATGGGAGCGAAGGAAAATCACAGTGGCTTTCCTCGTATAAATGTTCTTTATAATTGTAACCGGCAACATCGAGGGCATCCAGAAAACCGATCTTTGCAGAGAGCTCCGGAAAAGCAGCAGCCAGTGTAACCGGGCGCGTAGGATCCACTGCGCGTACTTCGTAAGCAAGCATGGAAGCCAGTGCTTTTAATCGCTCTGCATTCGGCCGATCCGGATTGTATACGCGCTCTGCGGCAGGCTTGTTTGCATCATTGTTTCCGGTCATGGTCTGAAACAGAGGATGGCAGTAAGGATCATTTGGATAATCAATTTCATTTCCAATGCTCCAGAGAATTACACTTGGATGATTTCGGTCGCGCAATACCATAGCAGACAGATCTTCTTTCTGGTACTGAGGAAAGTACTTGTAATATCCCTGATGCTTTGGAGGATAAACATTATGACCGGTAGACCATTTGTTTTTTGGCCCTTCCCACTCATCAAATGCTTCATCCATAACAAGAAAGCCCATTTCATCACATAGATCGTACAGTTCCGGCATATGCGGATTATGGCTCATACGGATGGCATTGCAGCCCATTTCTTTGAGCTTTTCAAGGCGGCGTATCCAGATTTCTTTTGTAACGGCGGCACCGAGTGCACCGGCATCGTGGTGAACGCAGACCCCCTTAATTTTCATGGGGATTTCATTCAGAAAGAATCCATAATCGGCATCAAAACGGAAGGTGCGGATACCTACACGGAACTTGTCTGCAAGAAAGGCGGAGTCATCCTTGGCTTTGTGGAGCCATGTTTCGAGTGTATATAAAGATGGATGTTTCGGAGACCACAGTGTTGGCTGTGCTACCGTTCCTTCAGTCTTTAGTTTTGCGGTTTCTCCAGGAAGAAGAGTGGCTCTCTGCTCGGCGAAAAACACCGTGTTTCCATTTTGATCACGCAGATACTGGACCAGTGAAAAAGAGGTTTCCTGATCTTCCATATTACAGATCTCTGTTGTGATAGAAAGATCCGCTGAGATTTTATCTGCCCTGTTTATGGAAAAGCAGGTGCCATATGGTGTAACGTGAAGAAGATCTGTAACAAGGAGCGTTACCTTTCTTGTGATTCCGGAACCGGTAAACCATCGGGAATCTGAAATCTCTGTCCGGTCTACACGGACGCTGATTTCATTGATACCATCTGTACCAAAAACAGCCTGGGATGTTATGTCATAGAAAAAAGGTGTGTATCCATTGGGATGAAAGCCGTGATAATAACTGTTGAACCAGACCTGGCTTTCTTTGTAGACACCGTCAAACAGCAGCACGATGCGTTTTCCACGATACTTCTCAGGCAGGGAAAAGGTTCCACGATACCATCCGATGCCGCCGGCTGCATATCCGGTGCCGCTGGAATAGGATCTGGAAAATGGCATTGCAACAGACCAGTCATGTGGAAGCTCGACAGCTGTCCAGCCAGTATCATCATAGTCTTTTTTCCAGGCATCCGGCTCTTCGCCATAGTGAAATTTCCAGGAATGATGGAGATAAATTGTTTGGGTATTCATAGATTTATAACCTCCTGTTTTTATCATGATATTTCAATTTTTATACGTTCCTATGGTTTTTATTATAAAGAGTTCATCTGAAAAATCCATGGAAAAGAGAGGGATTTTTTGTAAAATAGCGACTTTAGGATTGACTTTTACGTGCAAAAAGTCTATCCTTGAATTTGAAATGAAAAGGGTTTCAAAAAATTGGAATAGAGTAAGAGTTTCAAGAGGGCGATTTATGAAAAAAGAAAAAAACATTTATACTATTGCAAAAGAAGCAGGCGTTTCGCCGGCGACGGTGTCTCGGGTCATGACGAAAAATGCCCGGGTAAGCGAGGAAAAAAGAAAAAAAGTGGAGGAAATCATACAAAAATATGATTATCGCCCCAATGCGCTAGCACAGGGGCTGACAAATGCAAGAACAAAAATCATTGGCATTCTTGCAGCGGATATGATGAATCCCTTTTATGCACAGCTTGTGGACGAATGCGTAAAGGAAATTGGTGCAAGTGGATATGTTCCCATGATATTTTCATCTCAGAGCAGTTATGAAATGGAAGAACAGTATTTGCAGAAGATGTTTGACCTGCGTGTGGATGCAATTATTTTAATGGGAGGAAAATCAGACCAGCTCGTTACAGATTTGGAATATGTGGATTTGCTTGATCGAATCACAGACACTACACCGATTATTACAACTGGAAAAATAGAAGGATCTCTTTGCCATGGAGCATCTTTTTTCGCTTGGCCATCGGCATATTGCACTGATCGGCGGGAAAAATCACATCCGGTCAACATATGATAAACGAATGCGGTATCGTATGCTGCTTCGTAAAAATGGAATCACATACAGAGAACGCTATGTAACGGATTCGGATTACAACATCGAAGGGGGGTACCAGTGTATGGAAAAGCTCTTTCAGGAAAATCGTACGATGCCGACTGCCGTAATTGCAATCAATGATTTCAGCGCAATCGGAATTCTTCGGTGTATTGAGGAACATCATTTGTCTGTTCCGCAGGATATATCGCTTGTCAGCTTTGACGGAACCTTTCTGTCAGATATTGTTAACCCGAAGCTTACCAGCGTTTGCTATGATTATGCTTCTTTTGGAAAAATGCTGGCTGCGTCTGCGGTAAAACTTCTTTCAGGAGAAGAGATTCCGAAAATTCAGCAATGTGTGTCGCGTTTAATCGTACGCGAATCCACGATATTGCAATAATATCACATTATCGATTCAGAAGCATGTAATTTCATATAGCCAGATAATTCTTCTCTTTGATTTTAAAAGACCATCAGAGAGAAGAATTTTTTTGCACTAATTTTGGAATGTTTGCAGACATGGTGATATTGATCCTGGAACAGATTTTGGCTTTTGTAAGAGAGATACCGACAGATCAAAATGGCGGTAAATAGCGCGTTTTCAGAAAGAAAAAAAGTGGATATACATAGAGGAATAAAGGGGTGATTTGTCAAATTGTCAACTAATTCAGATGGCTTAAAAAAAAAGAAAGCAAATTATACAAAAAACAAGTTGACAAATCAAAGCGGAAGGAGTATAGTACGAAATATGAAAAGGGTTTCACGAAAGTGCCAATTAAAAAGATATGTGATTTGGAAAGATGTATAAGTTAAGTGCTTTTTAGATGGAATTATCGTTATAATATACAGGAAAAGCAGTAAAAACAAAGATACATTCATCATGATCACTTTTATTTTTGGAAAAAACGTGAAAACGGTTTCATATAAAGGCTGCAAATTATGTGCAGACAAATTTTCACAAACTGCAAAATAGGAGGAACGCAACGTGAAAGGAAAAAGGAGCCAAACGACAGCAGCTCTTCCGGCTGTCCCCAGTAAAAAGAATCGAGCATGGAAGACTTTTCGCAACAACAAAACACTTCTTCTGATGTGTTTGCCAGCAGTCATCTTTTTTATCGTGTTTAACTATTGCCCATTGCCGGGCGTATGGATTGCATTCACGAGTTACAATTTTCGGGATGGTATTTTTGGAAGCCCTTTTGTAGGATTATCAAACTTTGAATTTTTGATTTCTTCCGGTGAATTGTGGACTTTAACGAAAAATACAATTTTATACAATCTGGTTTTTATTCTTCTTGGAAATGTTTTTCAGATCGTAATTGCTCTTATGCTGAATGAAATCAGAAGTAAATTTTTTAAAAAGGTATCACAGACAATCATGTTCCTTCCGTATTTTATTTCTGCTGTACTGATTGGGGCGATCGCATTTAATATTCTGAATTATGACACGGGTGCATTAAATGCACTTCTTCGTGAAACGGGTGCTGACCCAATACAGATTTACAGCAAAGCTGGTTTATGGCCCTTCATCATTATTTTCTGTAACATGTGGCAGCAAACAGGTTATGGTTCTGTTGTTTATTTCGCGGCAATCTGCGGTATTGATTCCAGTATGGTAGAAGCAGCAGAGGTAGATGGCGCTACCAGCTGGCAGAGAATTCGTTACATCATTCTTCCTTCCCTGAAAGGAACCTTTATCATTCTGCTTCTGTTTGCGCTTGGCGGAATCATGAAAGGAAACTTTGGTTTGTTCTGGAACCTGACAGGTGGTGCGAATTCACAGTTGTTCCCGACAACTGATATCATTGAAACCTTTGTATACCGTACAATGACGACACAGAATAACTTTGCAACATCTTCTGCCGTAGGTTTGTATCAGTCTATTTTTGGATTTGTTCTGGTTATGTTCAGCAACTGGGTGGTAAAACGACTTGATCCGGACTATGCACTGTTTTAGGAGGAGAAGAAAATGAAAAATCGTAATAAAATCAAACTGGATCCAGGGACGCGAGCTTTACGAATTATCTCCTACGTATTTGTGAGTATTTGGGCGCTCATCTGCTTACTTCCATTTATCCTGGTTATTTCTGCATCTTTCAGTACCGAGAGTATTGTAGCGAAAGAGGGATTTGGGCTTTTACCCAAAGGGTTTACTCTGAGTGCATATGAACTGGTATTTCGTTCACCTAAAATGATTCTTGGCTCATACGGAGTTACCATTGCACTGACGGTATGCGGAACAGTTGTTGGTCTGTTTATCATTGCGATGACCGGTTATGCATTACAAAGAAAGGACTTTCCGTTTCGAAATGCATTGTCATTTTTTATTTACTTTACAACACTGTTTTCCGCCGGTATGGCACCAACCTATATCTGGGTTTCCAGGTACCTGAAATTAAACGGAAGTTATATGGCAGTATTTTTACAGCTGTTAATGTCTCCGTGGCTGATCATTCTGATGAAGAATTTTGCAAAATCGGTACCATATGAAATTACAGAATCCGGAAAAATTGACGGAGCGGGAGACTTTAAAATTTTCGTATCACTGATTTTCCCGATGTTAAAGCCGGCACTTGCAACGGTAGGACTTTTTCTGGCACTGGGATACTGGAATGAATGGTATCTTTCTTCTCTGTATCTGAACAGTTCTGTAACCTATAAACCATTACAGTACTACTTATATCAGATCATCAATACAGCAAATGCACTGAAAAACTCTGTAGCAGGTGCAAATGTCAGTGTGGCAGACCTTCCATCTAACACATTGAAAATGGCAACAGCAGTTGTTGCAACCGGACCGATCATCTTTCTGTATCCGTTTGTACAGAAATACTTTATCTCCGGTATTACAGTAGGCGCGGTCAAAGGCTGACCATGGAAAAAGTATGATGTGAGATTCCCCTGTGTTTTGATGGGGATTCACATAAAATTCCGAAAAAGCAGGAAAAGAAGGAGGACGCTATGAGAAAACGCGTAACAGGTAAAAAGGCAGTAGCACTGGTAATGGCTTCCCTGATGATTGCAAGTATGGCAGGATGCGGAAGCAGTGGGTCCGAAAGCAGCGGATCCGGCAACACAAGCGTAAAGGAAGATGGAAGTATTGATACTTCCAAGCATGAAGTAATTAACATGCTGGTGCTGGGAAACAAACCGACCAATGGCAGACTGGAAGCCATGCTGGACAAACTGAATCCGATTTTGACGGAAAAAGTAAATGCAGAACTCGAGTTTACGTACATAGAATGGACAGACTGGCAGACACAGTATAATCTGAAGCTGTTGAGTGGAGACAGCAGTCTGGATTTGATTTGTACGGCAACGGACTGGCTGTACGGATGGGAAAATACAAAGAAGGGCGCATTTCTTCCACTTTCCGAGGATATGCTGAAAACATATGCGCCAAAGACCTGGGAACAGGTATCCGCAGACGGAGACTGGGATATCTGCAAATATAACGATGAAATTTATTTCATACCGGAAGCTCACTATACACAGTATACGAACCATGGTATGTTCTATCGTGGAGACTGGGCAAAAGAAGCAGGTCTGGAAAATGGAAAAATTACAAAATTTGAAGATCTGACGACGTATTTCCAGTATATTAAAGATAATAAGGAAGATGTTATTCCGTGGGATATCGCTGGCAAAAACCAGACGGGAGGTATTCTTGGCGGCTATATTACTTCGAAAAAGGAATATACGGCATTCAATTGCGCCAGTGTTGGTATTTACACAGACTTCTGGGGTGTTATGCAGGACGATCCGACAACCGTTATGTCTCCGTATGTAGAGGATGACAGCCTTTATGATGCGGCAGAGCTGATGAAAGAATGGAATGACATGGGTGTATGGAGAAAAGATGTCCTGAACTTTGACGGAGACACCAGAGAAGAGTTTTATGCCGGAACAACCGGTGCGGATCAGCATCATGCCCAGACCTATTATTCTACGATTGTTCCGAATATGGAGAAGAAACAGCCGGGTTCCGATCCGCAGTTCTATTACTGGGGCGAAGAAAATCAGAACGTACAGCATCCGCTGAAAGAGCATGGTGCATGTGCTATCAGTGCAAACTCCACACATCCGGAACGCGCCCTGATGGTATATGATCTGTTAAGAAATGATGAAGAGTGCTATCGTCTGTTAAACTATGGTATTGAAGGTGAGGATTATATTGTAACAGAAGATGGCAAGCTGGGCAGACCAGATGGATTTGATTCCAGTACAGATGCCCTGGATTCCAATTTCTGGATGGGACGTAATGATGATCTGGAACTGCAGGATGAAAGCTGGTGGGATGGAACCGATGATCTGATCAGTTCGCTGGATAAAATCGGTTATGATTATCCATTTGAAAACCTGATTGTTGATACAACTGCAATTGAGGCAAAGCAGGCAGCACTGGCTAATGTTCTCGCAAAATATATCCCGCAGCTGGCATATGGTCAGGTAGATGATCCGAAGGCAACTGTCGATCAGATGAGAGAAGAACTGAAAGCGGCCGGTTATGACGATGTAAAGGCAGCAATTCAGAAAGATTTAGATGCTTTTGTAGAGGAAAATGGAACACCGGATTTCACAAGAGGTGAATAAAAAAGGTGTTCACTTGACCGTAGAACAAGAAAGGTTAGCGACAAAACCTGGCAGATAATTCTGTGATTTCATGATAAGCAAGATAAGGGAGATACCGGAAAAGACATGATGCCTCTGGTGTCTCCCTTTTGCGAGTCAAATGTTTCCGTTCCGGTCACGGGAAATTTGGCAGACATATTATTTTTAACATAAAAAAGATGGAAATTTCAGAAACAGGAGGAACTATGAAGACGTTTGAAGTAAAAGAAGATTTTTATCTGGACGGAAAGAAAGTAAAAATCATTTCCGGAGGTATGCATTATTTTCGTACTGTGCCGGAATACTGGCGCGACCGACTGGAAAAATTAAAAGCTCTGGGCTGCAATACGGTGGAAACGTATATTCCATGGAATCTTCACGAAAAAGAGAAAGGAAAGTTTGATTTTTCCGGAATTCTGGATATTACCAGATTTGTAAAACTGGCCCAGGAGCTTGGTTTGATGGTGATTCTCCGGCCATCTCCCTATATTTGTGCAGAATGGGAGTTTGGCGGATTGCCATACTGGCTGCTGAAGGAAGACGGCATGCGCCTTCGCTGTTTCTATCCGCCATTTCTACAACATGTGAAAGAATATTATGAAAAATTATTTGAAGTGATCGCACCGCTTCAGATTACACGGGGCGGTTCTGTTATTCTGATGCAGGTGGAAAATGAATATGGATATTTCGGAGATGACAAATCGTATCTGGATTACATGAAACAGCTGATGATTGACTGCGGCTGTGAAGTGCCGATGGTTACATCGGATGGTCCTTGGGGAGATGCTTTTGACTGCGGAAAAGTGGAAGGTGTTTTACAGACCGGAAATTTTGGTTCCAAAGGAAAAGAGCAGTTTGCCGTCATGAAAAAGAAAATCGGCGATAAACCGCTGATGTGTATGGAATTCTGGGTTGGATGGTTTGATAACTGGGGTGTAGAAACGCATCAGACCGGTGATTTAGAAGAACATGCAAAAGATCTGGACGAAATTCTTTCCGAGGGCCATGTGAATATCTACATGTTTGAAGGTGGAACCAATTTTGGTTTTACGAATGGATCCAATTACTATGATGAGCTGACACCGGATGTTACTTCTTATGATTATGATGCACTGCTGACGGAAGACGGTCAGATTACGGCGAAGTATACGGCATTCCAGAATGTAATCCGGAAATATACCGAAATTCCGGAAGTAAAACTTAGTACAGAAATTCGCAGAAAATCATATGGAAAACTTCGTGTCAAAAGAAGCACATCTTTATTCGGAAACAAAGACCGGATTAGTAAAGCGATGGAGAGTGTATACCCGGTGTCAATGGAAAAACTGGATCAGGGATACGGATATATTTTATACGAAAGCCAGTTGAAAGATGAAGGGCCATTGGAAACACTGCGGCTGTGGGGAGCTAACGACAGAGCTAACATTTTTGTGGATGAAATCCCAACTGTTACACTGTATGACAGAGAACTTCTTGATGAAATAAAATGGGAGGAGAATAAACCGGAAGGACAGAAACTTTCTATTTTGATGGAAAATATGGGAAGAGTAAATTTCGGTCCGAATCTCGAAAGACAGAGAAAAGGGATTGATGGAAGCGTACAGGTTAATGGTCATAATCACTATTATTGGAAAGAATATACGCTTCCGATGGAACGTCTGGAACATCTTGATTTTACAATTCCATCCGTTCCTGGTACACCGGGATTTTATGAATTTAGCTTCGAAGCAGATGAGACGGGAGATACCTTCCTTGATTTTACCGGATGGGGAAAAGGTTGCATTCTTGTAAATGGATTTAATATTGGAAGATTCTGGGAAATTGGGCCACAGAAACGATTATATATTCCGGGTCCGCTTTTAAAAAAAGGAACGAATACGATTCTGATTTTTGAAACAGAAGGAAAAGTGCCGGGAATCATTACACTCTGCGATGAACCGGATCTTGGCTAAAAGAATGAAGGAAAACATTTATTATCAGTATGACAGCAGTCAACTACCGGAAATTAGCCTGGCAGATACGGCGGTGATTGAACCGCCGTATATTCATAAAAGAAGAATGCCGTTGGAATACATTATTTATCTGGTGCGTCAGGGTGAGATGTTTCTTTTGGAGGATGGTGTACGGTATCATTTAACACCGGGGGATTTTTTAATTCTGGATCCGGATAAAATACATGTGGGGGAAAGAGCAACACATTGTGAATACCATTATATTCATTTCCATCAGAAATCCATAAAAAAAAACAAGATGACAAATGAGCAGACAACTGAGATAATTTTAAGAAAGAGAACGCAGTCCATGCAAAGTGATTCCTGTACCCTTTCCGGACAGGAACGCGTCAGTCTTTCGCTTCTTGCGTTGCCCAAATATATGCATCTTTCCGACACTTCTTCTTATTCTGAAATTCTGCAGAAAATCAATGATGGAATTACCTGTCAGAAAAATCGTATGGAAGGTTATTACAATTTGTGTGCCTGTCAGATTTTGGAGATGATGATTTTGGTTTCCAGACAGTTTGTAACATCGCTTGCCCAGGAAAAAACCGGAGTGGTCGGAAGCTACCGGAAAATATATGATCTTTTGGATTATCTGAATAACTGCTATCGCGAGCCAATTTCCGGAGTATTGATTGAAGAGCAGCTTGGTGGAAACTTTGATTATCTAAATCGGATTTTTCGTCAGACAACAGGAAAAACGATTTTTCAGTACCTGACGGAAGTCAGAATTTCCCATGCCAAGGAGCTTCTTGGTACAACTTCGCTTAAAATTTCGCAGGTCAGCGAAAAAGTCGGATTTTCCGATGAAAGTTATTTCAGTAAAGTCTTTAAAAAAATGACTGGAATGACACCTATGAACTATATGAAAAGCAGATAAGGAGAACAAAATATGGCAGGCTATTTATTTGTACATTTTACCGGAGAACAAAAGGATGGAGAACAGATTTATTTTTCCATCAGCAGGGATGGACTTCACTGGGAGGATCTGAATGACGGACAGCCAGTCTTATATTCTCATCTTGGAATGCAAGGTGTTCGCGATCCGTTTCTGCTGCGTGATCCAAAGCAGAAGAAATTTTATCTGATAGCAACCGATTTACGGATCGAAGCAGGAGAAGGCTGGGATACGGCACAATATCGCGGAAGCCGTGATCTGATTGTCTGGGAATCGAAGGATCTGGTTCACTGGAGTGCGGAGCGTGCCAGTACCATAGGTGTTCCGGGAGCCGGATGCGTCTGGGCACCGGAAGGAATCTATGACTCAAAAAGAGAGCAGTTTCTGGTTTTCTGGGCATCTATGGTAAAACTTTCCGGTGATACGGAAGCCAAACAGCGGATCTATGCATCCTGGACATCTGATTTTCAAAGTTTTTCCGAGCCATTTATTTACATGGAGCGGAAAGAACATGTGATTGATACAACGATGGTAGAATCAGAAGGTGTATACTATCGGATTTCCAAGGATGAGACGAATAAATGTCTGCTGTTGGAGTCCTGTGACTCCCTGACGGGCAATTTTCAGGAGATCCCATCAGAAACACTTTCTTCGCTGTTTGGCGTAGAAGGACCGGAATGTTATCTGCTACTGGATCAGAAGACATGGTGTCTGATTGCGGATCAGTTTGCGGAGGGAAAAGGATATCTTCCTCTTTTAACGGATGATCTTTCTTCGGGAAAATTCCGTATTTTAAAGGAAAAGGAATATGCTCTTGGAAAAACAAAAAAACGCCACGGTGGCGTTCTTGCAGTTACTGACGAGGAGCTTGCCTTGCTGGAACGATTTTTTGATCACAAAAAGCCGGTCGTAGAAGGGCTCTTTGCAGATCCGGATCTTGCCTGTTTTGACGGAACGTATTACCTGTATCCGACAACGGATGGCTTTACCGACTGGTCCGGTACGAAATTTTCTGTTTTTGCATCGAAGGATCTGAGAAAATTTCAGAAGGCTGCTGATATTTTCGACATGGCAGATGGAGATGTTCCGTGGGCGGTAGGAAGTGCCTGGGCGCCGTGCATTGCAGAAAAAGATGGAAAGTATTACTACTATTTCTGTGGAAAGCGTGTTGATGGCAAATCCTGCATTGGAGCAGCAGTATCTGATTATCCGGAGGGACCGTTTGTGCCTGCAGCAGAACCCATGATCACCATGGAAATGATGGAAACGTATCAGATCCAGATGAGTCAGACGATTGATCCGTCGATCTATCAGGAAAACGGCGAAACATATCTCTTGTTTGGAAATGGTTATGCGGCCATTGCAAAACTGACACCGGATATGATGCATATTGTTCCGGAGACGATGAAAAATCTGGAAGGACTGTACGATTTCCGTGAGGCGGTTACGGTTCTGAAGCGGGATGAAATTTACCATTTTACCTGGTCCTGTGATGATACAGGAAGTGAAAATTATCATGTAAACTATGGAACGTCCGATTCCCTGTACGGACCGGTTCGGTTTGAAAAGACGATTCTTCAGAAAGATGTGCAAAAAGGTGTTCTTGGAACGGGTCATCACAGCATCTGTAAGGTGCCTGGAAAAGATGCATACTGGATTGCTTACCATCGTTTTGGCACACCGCTTGCGCAGTATCCGGAGGGAAATGGATTCCACCGGGAAACCTGCGTGGCCCCGCTGGAGTTTGACGAAGCCGGAAAAATGATGGAAGTGATTGTCTAGGTTTACGGAGAAAAAATATATGAACGGAAGAACAGAACAAGAATTGCAGCAGTATCTTTTCCAATATGAAACAGAGCTTTCAAGAGAAGCCGAAACGCTTTCTCTTTTGGATTTCCCTGTTTTGACAGAGGAGCTTTTTTCTCTGTTTGAAAAGACGGGGAACCGGCTGCGGTATGAAGAGGCTTACTTTGGACGCCGGAAATACCTCGTTGCTTTTGCGTTCAATGCATTGTTTGCAAAAGAGAGGGACATTTCTATGGATCTTTCCGGCCTGGAATGGGTTCTGGAGCAGATTTGTGCGGAAACTTGCTGGGCGCTGCCGGCACATGTGAACCGGAAAAAGGATGAAAAGTGGAAGATTACATTGGATCTTTTTGCGTGCGAGACTGCACAGTCACTTCTGGAAATTGCGTTTCTACTTCGAAACGATCTGCGGCCGGAGTTACTGTGTCGGATCTGGAAGGAAAGCAGCAGGAGAGTGTTGCAGCCGTTTCTTATACAGGAAAACGGTGCATTCTGGTGGGAAACGAGTAAAAGTAACTGGAATGCTGTTTGCTGTGGATCCGTAGGAGCAGCCGCCTGCTATGCATCTGAGCTTTTTCCTGTTCTTTTTCCGAATGCGGAAAGCATCGAGAGTATCAATCAAAACTGTGAACAGATCTTGACGCGCGTGACCCGGGATCTTTCCTGCTTTCTTGCGAGCTTCGGCGAGGACGGCGCCTGCATGGAAGGTCTTGGCTATTGGGAATATGGAATGAGTTATTTTTCCATGTTCGCGGAACTTCTGAAAGAAAAAACGGGCGGGAAAACTGACTTGCTGGATGGAAAAAAGCAGCGGAAAATCATGGAATTTCAGCAGAAATGCTATTTCCCGGGCGGAAATACGTTAAGCTTTTCTGACGGAGACAGCAAAAGCCGTTACCGGATGGGACTTACCTGTCATTTTGCAATGCTGGATCCAAATGTTAAAATCCCGCCGCTGGTACGGGCAATGCATTTTGGGGAAGATCCGTGTTATCGCTGGAATGCCGCATATAGGGACTGGATCTGGACGAAGCAATATCTGAATGTGTTAAAAAGCAGGTCGGACGGTTCCGAGAATGCTGCAGAGGAACGGGTATGTTCCGGCACGTTTACTTATCTGGCGGATGCCGAATGGGCAATTGCAACTGGAAAGCATCAGACCGCATTCGCAATCAAAGGTGGAAACAACGGGGAGCCGCACAATCATAACGATGTCGGCAGCTTTCTGTATTTTATCGGGGAAGAAGAAATTATCAGTGATCTTGGAGCCGGAGAATACACGAAAGCATATTTTGGCCCCGAACGATATTCCGTACTCTGCTGTAGTTCACGTGGCCATAGCGTTCCGATTTTGGATGGAAAGGAACAGTGCAAAGGGGAAACATATCGTGCCGATGCAGTGAATTACTCCGAGACAGGAGAAATTTCGATTTCCTTTGCTGGGGCATATGAGAAAGAAAGCAGGAAAAAACTGATACGGACTGCTGTTTTTTGCAGGGAAACCGGTGAACTTCAGATCAAAGATTGCCTGAAGACCGCTCCTTTGGATAATGGCTTCACGGAAAATCTTGTCACACGGCAGAACGTAAGCCGGGAAAAAGACCGGATTCGAATCGGTGACAGGGGAACTCTGAAAATAGATGGTGTTTCTCCGGAAAAGATTCAAATTATTCCATGCATTCATAGAGATCATCAAGGAAAAATGGAAACTGTGTTTCTGATTCAATGGGAAGCTGACGGAAAAGAAAATATCTGGCGAAGCCGATTTGTACTTTGCCCGGAATAATACAAAAGCTCCTGACGTTGTTAGAAGGAAGATATTCAGTGAGGCTGCATTGCGGTACGAAAACAGAGCAAAAGACTGTGCAAATGAATTTACCATTTGCACAGTCTTTTGCTTTATACGTTGCTGATCATCGAAAGAAATGTCTTATGAATCCTCATATCCGGGTCGAGTTCTGGATGGAAGGAGAAGGCCATCTGGTTTTTGTATTTTACACCGACGATCCGCTCTTCCACAACCGCGAGCACTTCCACGCCGTCCCCCACAGATGCGATATACGGCGCACGGATAAACGTCATCGGCACTGTTCCAATGCCCGCAACCGGTGCTTCTGTGTGGAAGCTGCCTAACTGGCGGCCGTAGGCATTCCGCCTGATGCACATCGGAATCGTGCCGAAATACTGTTCCGGCTGTCCCTTGATCTGTCCGTCGATCGTTTCGGCCAGAAGAATCGCACCGGCACAGGTCGCGAGAACCGGCATACCGTTTTCAATCTGGCTTTTCATGGTATCGAACATGCCAAGCTCTTTTAAGAGCTTTCCCTGAACGGTACTCTCACCGCCCGGCAGTACAAGTGCATCATAAGGCTCGGAAAGATCACGGGCCTGCCGCAGTTCGATGCATTCGGCGCCAAGCTGCTCTAATACTTTTTCATGTTCTGCAAACGCACCCTGCAGTGCAAGCACTCCAATTTTCATTATTTTCCTCTTTCTGCCATCAGTAAAGCGATTTCCTGCTCGTTGATGCCGACCATAGCCTCGCCGAGATCAGCGGAGAGTTCTGCGATCAGTTTCGCATCGGTGTAGTTGGTAACGGCTTTTACGATGGAAGCCGCACGTTTTGCCGGGTTGCCGGATTTGAAGATACCGGAACCAACAAAAACACCCTCTGCTCCAAGCTGCATCATCAGTGCTGCATCGGCAGGAGTTGCCACACCGCCGGCTGCAAAGTTGACAACCGGGAGACGGCCGTTGTCATGAACATACTGAACAAGGTCGTACGGAACCTGCAGGACCTTGGCTGCCTCAAACAGCTCATCCTCACGCATCGAGGTCAGTTTCTGGATTTCGCTGTTCATTTTTCGCATATGGCGGACAGCCTGTACGATATCGCCGGTTCCTGGCTCACCTTTGGTACGGATCATGGATGCGCCCTCATTGATCCGGCGGAGTGCCTCACCGAGATCTTTTGCACCGCAGACAAAGGGTACTTTAAAATTGCGTTTATTGATATGGTAGACATCATCCGCGGGGGAGAGAACCTCACTCTCGTCGATGTAGTCGATTTCGATGGCTTCAAGAACCTGTGCCTCTACAAAGTGGCCGATGCGGCATTTTGCCATAACCGGGATGGAAACGGCCTCCTGGATGCCGCGGATCATCTTCGGATCACTCATACGGGAAACGCCGCCGGCTGCACGGATGTCTGCAGGAATCCGCTCCAGTGCCATAACGGCACAGGCACCAGCTTCCTCTGCAATATGTGCCTGCTCCGGAGTGGTAACATCCATGATGACGCCGCCCTTTAACATCTGTGCCAGTTCTTTGTTCAATTTGTATCTCTCATTTGCTGCTGTCATAATAAGTTCCTCCGTGTCTGATAAATTTTAGTTCCTGTTTTGGCTTTACTTTTGCTCTGCCTCACAGTATACTGGTAAAGTGACTATAAAAAAATTGCCAAAACAAATATATTCAGTAAGGTCAGATAAGAGGAGAACGGTCGGATGCTGACGTATAATTTTGCGAATATAGGGTCAGATTCCCTGTATGAATATTTATATAAATGTATCAAAAATGACATATTGCTGGGAAATATCCGCCCCGGAGAGAAACTGCCGTCGAAACGGACGTTCGCGAAAAATCTGGGTATCAGCGTCATTACCGTCGAGAATGCCTATGCGCAGCTTGTTGCGGAAGGCTATCTGTATTCCATGCCAAAGCGCGGATTTTATGCAGCTGATCTGGAAATTGAGGATTCCATGCGGGATGCGGTGCCAAAAGAGATCCTGCAGGTGGCAAACGGGGAGACTTCCTATTTTGCGGATTTTTCCAGTAACCAGACGGACAGCGAGATTTTTCCGTTTACAATCTGGACGCGGACGGTGCGTGTTGTCCTAAATGACAACCGGATCCAGCTCATGATCAATTCCCCGTGCGCCGGGATTTTAAAGCTGCGCAGTGCGATTGCAAAATATCTGCGAGAGTTTCGTGGAATGCAGGTGCTGCCGGAGCAGATTATTGTCGGCGCAGGAACGGAGTATCTGCATAACCTTCTGATTCAGCTTCTTGGGAACGATCTTGTTTATGGAGTAGAGGATCCCGGGTATCACAAAATTGCGCGGATTTATGAGAGTATGAAGGTGCGGTACGAGCCAGTGCCGCTCGACCAGGACGGTGTTTCGGTGCAGGAGCTGGAAAAAAGATCGGTTGATATTATTCATACATCCCCGTCCCATCACTTTCCAACCGGGACAGTCATGCCGGTCAGCCGCCGTTATGAACTGCTCGGCTGGGCGGCAAAATCAGATCATCACTATATCATTGAGGACGATTATGACAGTGAGCTGCGTCTCGGCGGAAAGCCGTTTCCAACGCTGCAGAGCATCGATGTATCGGACAAGGTCATCTATATGAATACGTTTACGAAAACACTTGCCTCCACGGTACGGATCAGCTATATGGTGCTGCCGCAGACACTGGCAGAGAAATTTTACCGCGAGCTGTCGTTTTATTCGTGTACCGTTTCCAACTTTGAGCAGTACACACTGGCAGAGTTTATTGAGAACGGCAGTTTCGAAAAACATATCAACCGGCTGCGGAACTATTATCAGAACAAACGAGATCTGATTTTACAGGAACTCGAAAAGAAGCCGCTCGGTGATTACGTGACCATCGAGGAGGAAGAAGCAGGCGTTCATTTTCTGATGCATCTTCGCACGGATTTGAAAGAAGAGTCGATTGTCACGCAGGCGAAATCCCGTGGTGTGAAATTAAAGCCGCTCTCCGGCTATTACGCGGATGCGGCGGAGGCAATAAAGCAGGAAAATACGTATGTCATGAACTATTCCTCTATCGATCCGGCTGCAATGGAGCGGGCGGCGGGAGTGCTGCTTCATATTCTGAGGGCGCATATGACGGAAAACACATTTGAGGCAGAGATGAAAAAGAGCCAGGAATAATCATAAATTGATCCACAGAAATAACTGCAGGGAATGAGCTTCTCTGATGCCCAGCAGTTTCTATTACAAACTCATAAAGGAGAAAAGCATATGATGAATCGTGAAATGATGGAGCTTGCCATGAGGCAGTCTGCGGAAGATATGGGGTGCCGCGTGGAAGATTTCAAGGCGGACAAAAATGTTGTTGTTCCCATAAAATTAGGAAAGAAGGCCCGCAAATATTTGAAAGAGCCTATTACCTGCAATCTGGTTTCCTATGGAAATAATATCATGGCGGCTTCCATACCGGAGACGATGGATCTGGTATCTGCGTATGTAGACAAATTCGAATTTTACCACTGTTTTGAGACACCAAACATGCATTGGCTGAATGAACGTTTAGCTGAAAAAGGTCACAAAATATGTTTCATGGCAGAATACTATCTGCCGGACATCAGCCGGATACCGACTCTTTCCTGCGCCTATGAGACACGAGTATTGACACAGGAAGATTTTGCGGATTTGTATCGACCGGAATGGAGCAATGCGCTTTGCGAAGATCGGAAGAATCTGGATGTACTTGGCGTCGGCGCATATGATGGAAGTACGCTGGTGGGACTTGCCGCCTGTTCTGCCGATTGCGACGATATGTGGCAGATCGGTGTGGATGTCTTGCCGGAATACAGACGACAGGGGATTGCCTCTGCACTGACAAGCAGACTTACAAAAGAGATCATAAACAGGGGAAAAGTACCTTTTTACTGTACCGCCTGGTCTAATGTCAGATCTGTAAGAAACGCTGTCAAAAGCGGTTTTATACCGGCATGGGTAGAAATGACTGCAAAACCGGCAAATATTGTTGATGAGATGAATTTATGAAGGAACCTTCCCTGTCGATTCCCGCTGAATCAGCTGTGCATGCAACAAATACGTACTGATTGGGATGTGATTGAGAAGACTTGACAATGCAAAAAATCCACTTTTTCCGAGCTCCAGCCGATCTTGTCTGATGGTTGTAAGGGGCGGTGACGTACAAGCAGCAATCGGCAGATCATCAAATCCGATAATGCTGATATCATCAGGAATTTGGAATCCCAGCTGCTGACATTGCGTGAGCGTTGCACTAGCAAGGGTATCCTGGTTGCAAATAATAGCAGTGATTCCGTTTTCCAGAAAACGGGGAAGATGCTTTTCCATACATTCTGACAGATAATAAGAACAGCCGATCGCAGCAGGAGAAGTCTTCAGTCCATGCTGGTGCATGGAACGGAGAAAGGCAGCATGGCGTGCCTGGAGAACCCGGGCACCGAGGGAGCTGCTCAGATAGGCGATCTTCCGGTGTCCAAGTCCGGCAAGATAAGAGACGGCAAGCTCCATTCCCTCCTCATTATCAATACCTACATAAGCGGTGGAAGGATTCCCTACTATATAGTTGTCGAAAAGAACAGCCGGTGTGCGGCTGATTTTAAAGTCTTGAATCCAGGGATCGCTCAGGGAAAAGCCGACCACAAAAGCTCCTATATAATCATGCTCCAGCATAAAAACATCATAATGCTGGTTTCTTTGGGTCTTAATATCAACGGGTACAATTTCAACATCAAATCCGGCAGGTTCTGCCATCTGACGAAAACCCACCAGGATATCATAGGCAAAATGATGCGGTTCCTGATACCGCATATTTTCTTTTTCTATTATAATACAGACTTTTTTCGTTGGTTTCTTATAACGCCGCAGCTTCGTATAACCCAGAGCTACGGCAGTTTCCAAAACCTGTTTCCGTAAAGCATCGCTGATATCAGGCGCGTCATTGAGCGCTTTGGATACCGTGCTCTTGGAAACTCCCATTTTATCAGCAATATCCTGAATGGTAGTCATAATCGGCAATCCTTTCACAAAACAAAAAATGTAAACTCCCAGCTATCATGATGGAGTTCTTTTAACGCTATTATATGAAGATTGCGGGAGTGCAAAGCACGTAGCAATCTGGTATCAAAGGGGTCAAAAAACCTTTTGACCACGGTATCATTATATAAAAACATAAGTTGACGCTCCCCACAGCTAAAGCAGGGGGATTCTTGTTTCTTCCACTACTGCATTGACGAATACCTTACGGTACTGCAATGTCTTACACAGTGTCCACAAGCTATGTTTATCCTGTTCCCGTATGCCCTACGGTACAGCTTTTCATCTTTATGCAGACTGCATCTGCAGTGCTTTTTTCAGAATATTAATGCTTGCATTCGTATCCCGGTCATGAACTGCATGGCATTTCGGGCACTCCCAGATACGAATGCTCAGATTTTTTATCCGTGGATTTCTGTAGCCGCAAGAGCTGCAGGTTTGACTGCTCGGATACATCGTTGGTACTCTGTGAAGTTCATTTCCATACCAGCTGGCTTTATATTCCAGCATTTCAAAAAACTTTGCCCAGGAAACACTTGCTATGGATTTTGCCAGTTTATGGTTCCGGATCATTCCCTTCACGTTCAGATCCTCGATACAGATGGTTTGGTTTTCGCGCACCAGCATCGTTGACTGTTTCTGCAGGAAATCATTCCGCTGATTGGCTATTTTCTCATGCACTCTGGCTACCCTGAGCCGCTGCTTCCCGCGGTTATGGGAATCTTTCTGTTTTCGGGAAAGTCTGCGCTGTTCTCTTACAAGT